>Ga0256846_1000351_pt1 | contig 19448 bp, 13 predicted proteins | sample TevniametaG_FD_189098 | JGI IMG/M metagenome (GOLD analysis project Ga0256846, IMG submission 189098) | Tube worm associated microbial communities from hydrothermal vent at the East Pacific Rise, Pacific Ocean - Tevnia | ecosystem: Host-associated > Annelida > Integument > Unclassified ...
CTCTATAAGGTAAATTTAATTCCGTCATACTGGGTAATTGATAAAAATGGAATTCTAAGGGATTTCGGAATACATTTGCGTGATAAAGAAAAACTGAAAAAGATTATAAAAAAATTACTTTAAACAAATCTGAAAATAACGTTATCATTCCTTTTTTTTAAACAGAGAAATAGTTGTAACCGTAAAAAACAGCAATAGAATTAAATTTAGATAACCACCTCCAACTATCACTTTCCATTTTCCCTTTAAAATCCCTACAATCGGTCCCATAAGAAGAAAGAAAACTACAGGACTGAAAAAAATGATCCAACGGGAATATAACGTTTTTTTCATCCAGACACTCTGAATGAACAATATTGTAAAAATCCCAAATGGAATATAGGTTATCTTACGCAATATACTGTTTACTGCAATTGCAAGCCCTGTCAGTGCATTTGGCGTCAATCCGGTTTCCACTCCATTTTTAGCTGAAGTGGCGATTGCAATATATTCACTATGCACAATTCCATATGCAATCATTATTGATGAAAAAGTAAGAAAAACCGTCAATCGTATCCATCTTTTTTCAGGCGAAAAAGCATAGTAAATCTGTCCGGCTCCAAGCATATACAACCATGTGGCAATCAATGCACAAATTCCACTTGCGATAATTCTTTCCGGTGAAGAATTCCCCATATTCGAAATGAAATCCGTGCTGCTTCCATTGTAATAAAGAAGCATATCACCGGCAAACAGGACAACACTTCCCATAATTCCTGCCATCCCCAAAAATATTGCCGTTTTCAAATTAAATATTCTATTACTATTTTTTAAAACCGATCTGTTCATTTGCTAATTATAAAATAAAATCAAAAAAGAGGGAATTATATCAATCTATTTTCTTTTTAATTTTTTTATCAAAACTTTATGCTCTTTTGAAACTCTATAACTTTCACAGGATTTTTGAATTGCTTTATTCAATGTCTTCTTATCCAAACGATTATCTTTAAAAAACTCAATTGTTTCGAGGGGAAACTTTGCCATACAAACAGAGATAAGCCATGCATTTCCCATGTAAACATAATATCCGGCATGCTTAACACTTTGTGATAAATCAAAAATAATCTTTAAATTTTCTTTTTGCACATAATGTGCAAGCAAAATAACCAGTCCGGCACGGACAATGAACTCTTTATCGGATTTCAACCATTTTTTTACTATTTTTAATACATCTTCTTTATCGTTGGAAATACCTTTAAAATCACTTATAGTTGAATCTATTTGTGCCCAACTATCCACTTTTCTTAAAAAGCGTTCCGTTAAAGGCAATATCTCTCTGAATGATTTATCCATATAAGAGAGAACCATTCCTTCGAGAAGTATCATTTCATAAACATTTTGCTTATCCATCCGGACAAATTCGATTGCATCATTTTGTACTATCCTTTTTGCAATTTTCCTTAGAATCGGCACACGTATACCCAATGTATTTTGCTTAGTCTGAATTATTCTGCTATTAAATGCCTTATAATCATCTTCTGCTAAGTTTTTCAACTCTTCTAAAACTGAATTTTTATTTTTCATGATATTCTCCAAGAGCTTATTTCTATTCATATTTTTTTCTCATTGCAATTGTCTATTGCTTTCATTTGAGATCCAAATCCATAACTATTACTCCCTTTTTATATTGTTATATGTATCAATGGTATATTCTCATAATCATATGAGAATATCAATCTTTTCAACTTATACGGTTACTCTTTTTTCCCGGCAAATATATTGCAGCATAGCACCGATTGTTTTACAGAAAAAAAGAAAACGGATCAAATTTAGGATCACATAATTTAATATATTCCTCTTTAACGGTTTTTAAATTATATATGCTTTTGAAACTACTTCTTTTAGAGGTGCGAGTAGCAATAAACATTTCCAAAACCGCAGGAATTAATAATTTTATAAGTTTATTTATCCCATTAAATGACCATCCGTACATATTACCAAGTATCTTTAAATGAAAATTTATTCCATGAACTAATATGGATTGGATCATGTAATCATCTTTTTCCAAACCAAAACAATATAGATCGATTTGGACTAATACTTTATTTAATTCATCAATAATACATTCCGGTTTCTCTAATACGGACAGCAGAAAAAATGAAAATATTTTTTGCATCTCATCCTTTTCCGCAATCTCTTGTGCCACATTACAATCAAATAGTTTCTCCGGAATATATCTTTTGCAGTTAGCAATACAATCGTAAGTCACTTTTGGAAATCGATTGATTATTTGCTTTTTGACATCCGATAAATTCGGTATATATTGTTTCGGATATGGAAATTTTCTTTCCTTTTTTCTGTTATCGACAGCAACCATTATAGGGCGATCATCCCCTTCCGAGAATACAACGGCTTTGCCTACCGTTAACAATGCTAGAATATTACTTTTTTTATTTTCAAGGTTTATTGCCTGTTCTATCACCCGCCTATCATCTCCGGCTACCGTTCTATGAATGATTTTCACATTAGTATTCTTAATAACATCGGGAGAAAGTTTTGAAGGAATCTGCTCAACAATAATAAATCCTTGCCCATACGCACGAACCTCCGAAAGCATATTGGCAAAGGTTTCCACAGCTTTACCCTTAGTGTTTGAAAAATCCGTATTGGCTTGCGATTTGATATTTGGAAAAATGCGATGGGCTTCTTCAACAACAACAACTCCCTTCAATTTATTATCGTTTCCTTTTCGACCGCGAAGATGTTCATAGATTTTTGAAAGCAAAAGAGTGATTATAAATACCTTTTCATCATCATCACCGACATTCTCTATCTCGAAAATGATAGGTTTTTCCAATAATTTATCCATAGGAAAAGATTCTCTTGTATCAAGCATTTTCCCCTTTCCACCAATACGTAAACTTTGAATACGTGTTCCGAGAACCGCTTTAAGTTCTTTTGCACTATCAGCCGAATAAGCAAGACGATCCACTACCGTATTGACTGCCTGCTGTAAATCTGTCAAAGTAGGAAAAGCTTCACTTCTATCGGTTTCTCCTTCTTCAAGTCTGGAGTTTATATTTTTTACTATATTCCATCCATAGTTCTCATAAACTTCATGCAAACTTTGTTCGAGAATTTGAGGCAAAACAGTCCACATTGGGAATGCAGCATTGAATACGGATTTTAGTAAATCAATATGTGAAGATATTGAAATATGAGACTCGAATTCGAAAGGATTAAGACGAAATGGAAATTCTAATTCATTACCCAAAGTAAATATTGCTATATTCGGACATATTTCAGGATCCTTAAGTAAGTTCCGATATTCCCTTTTAGCGGGTTCGATAACCATAAACGGGATATTTTGATGCCAAAGTTGCTTTAGCAGGTATTGAGAAGTATAACTCTTCCCACTACCGGTAACACCGATTATGAGTGCATGCTTATTTAACATAGCGGGAGACAAAGGATAATCATTACCTACCTCCTGCCCATAATCAAGGACATCACCCAATCGTATTGTTGCCTCCCTACGATTATGATGGACAGCCACATCCGTATGTATCAAGTCACATACAGGGTAACCCGGCATTTCGATTCTTGGAAGATGAAGAATTGATGAAAGTTGATTCGAACTAAGCAATGTTTGAAAGCGATATGGGTATTCGAAGTAGCTCAAAGAATTATCGGGACGTTGTAAAACTTGCCCAAAAGAATTTATAATATTTTTTAGTGCAGGATATTCAATAGCACGAATTGGATCCGGAAAAGAATGTTTCCCGTTAAAACAACCTTTTAAACAAGCACCCAAACAATTAAAAGATGATTTTTCGTAAGTATAGTAGTACATAAAAGTTGTCCATAATCCGGAATTCAAACTATCTTGAAATTCTTTTAATTTTAAACTTAATCTTTCTATATATGCTTTTGCGAATTCTTCATGTACGGATTTAGATGCCATTGCATCTTTTACTCTATCTATTTCATTTATCAATTGAAAAAAAAGAGTACTTGCATGCACTTCTTTCAATGGTTGTGCAATAATCACAAAACCCCATTCCCATCCACTCATAGAGCGAATCAGGATATCCATTTGGGTAGTAACCCGATTATCACTGTTTTCTTTGTAACTGGGAGTACCCGTTACCAAACCAACAAACCTTGGGCTTTTATTTACCCAGCTTAAAGCAGGGGAAAAAAATTGCTTGTTTGAAATATGAATTCCCGGAAAACTAGAAGAGAGTGTTTTTTCTATGACAAGCTTAGCATTCTCGGTATTTTCTTTTTTCCCTTTTAACAGCAAAGGGGTGCAAGTTCCTATGTTCACGGAAATTTGTGACATATTTCCCTCTATCAAGAATATAACCGGAGTATTCGAACCGGCACAACTGGTTAAAATACTAGCGGTACGGTAACCTCTGTAAATATCATCATTATTGTCATCACCCTTACTTTTTTCCGTATTAATTCCTCTCCATGAACGAGCAACCTCATCTATATGAAAAAAATGTAGTTGATCTTTTATGGGAATAAATACATCGTCGGATAATATCGGATCTAATATGATTCCGTTGTATTTGTCTAAATAATTTCTAGATAAATAGTCAAGTAACTCGATTGAATTTTCCATTAATTACCTCTTTGATATACCGGCACTTGTGATATAAATATTATAAATACGGCAACTTTTATACTTGATAAAAAAACATTTTTTCCCCTTTTACAATTACATCCTTCCTTAAGAATCATTGAAACCTCTCCATTAAGGAATTAGGCAATATATATCCCGTAAAAATAAATTATACTCCCTTTTTATATTGTTATGCATATTAACAATATGTTTTCACAATAACATTATAATGTCAATGTTTTTTCACCTATTTTGCCATTCTTTTTCTTTATAACATGCAATACTGTCCGACACCCTCCCTGTTGTTGTTTACCGGTAGACTTCTCCATTGTGCTTCAGCCATCCGTTTTTATGATGCCCCTTCGAATCGTCATGTGTCCAGTGTATAATCCCTCCTTTGGCATTCCACTCATATTCACCGTAAAATCGGACAACATCTCCTCTCTTCAATAGTTTTATTCTATGAGCAACATCAATATTATGTGCAATTAATAGGGTATGACCCGAATACAGTCGAAGGATAAATCTTTGATGACGATTTCCCCGGTTGTCATCAGGAAGAACACGAATTACACTTCCCACACCACTAACCTGAACACCTTTTAAATGCTTTTGAAATGCTCTTAAAACAGTTTGATTTTTCCCTGCATTTGTAACAGGGGGCAATTCGGTGATATTTTGATTATATTTAACAAACAGATAGATCCCGATCACAATTGCGATAAATAAAAAGAACTTTTTACTATTTCTCACTTTTAAAGGATTTTTTTCACTCTGCCGACCTGACCGTCAGTCAATCTGACCTTTATTCCATGAGGATGAACCGGAGATTTTGTCAGGATCTCTTTAACAACACCTTCGGTCAACCGTCCGCTTCTCTGATCCTGTTTTAAAACAATTGCAACTTTTAACCCCTTTTTGATATTTTCTCTTCTATTTCCATCCATAAGGTTATTTTACCATGATTCAACCCCGAAGGCAGTATGATCACATAAAGTATAACAATTCAGGCAAAGCAGGAGAGAAATTCGTTATAGCTATATAGTTACCCTTATTATAAACGGTTTTATTTTTGATTTCTTGTCGAGAAACAAGCTATCGCCCTGTTCTTATCCCTTATTCTAATATCCATATTTCTGATGGTTCCTCTTCAGTATCACCGAAATGACTCTCAAAAGCAATTTTCATTCCATTATGGGATTGAGAAGGTGCTCCATCTTCATAGGTATTTGTGTTTGTTTTTCTGATCGGAGATTCTGCAGGATTTAGAGGAAACAGCCATATATTCGGCATATCATTTCCTCCAAACGGACTTGAACACAATATATACTCATCATTAAAACCCCAAGAACAATCCGTATATTCGGATTCTCCAAAATAGATCAGTCTTAACGAATTAATTGAGATCGATGAATTTGTCTCTATATTTGCCACATAAACTCTCCACCCTTTATCCTGATTATAATTTTTCCTTTGAAAAAGAATTCTGCTTCCGTCATTACTCCAACTTGGCAACCTGTCATCAAATAATCCATCTGTTATTAAAGTCACTATTCCGGTTTCTACATCTAAAAATGCGATTTGATGAATGGCAATCGAGTCATCTTCTCCAGTAACATATTCGAAAACAATATGGTTTGAATTTTGAGGATTAAATACCGGTTCTATGTAATATATGCCTCCTTCTTCAGAATGTGTCGTTATTTGTTGCATGTCACTTCCATTGCTATTCACAATCCAAATTTCATCTGCTGATCCTGCTCTGTCTGATGCAAAACAAATTTTATTACCAACCCAACTCCCAAAAGGAACATTTACATTATTTGAATTGTTTGCCGGAACAATAATTTCTTCACTACTTCCGTCCGCTTTAATTTTAACAATTTCCGAAGCACCGGTATTGTATCCCTTTAGAAATCGAGTAAATATAATATATCGTCCGTCAGGTGAAAAACAAGGATTCTGACTGCTTTTGGGAGAAAAATCAGTTATTTTAATTGCATTATCATTCCTTTTTTCCAATAGGTTTTCTTCATTTTTATTACAAGACAAAGATATAATTGTTAATATCAGAATAGAGATTATATATTTCACACTTTTTTTATTTTACTCTCCTTTACAAAAATTATCTATATTAACGGGAGGATACTTCTTAAAATTTGCAAGAAAGAAAATCATTTTAAACATAACTTGAGAAAGAATTAAATTTGAAATTATTTTTGTTTTGTAATCATTATTTTGATAAAATAATAGCGTGTTTAGAAATGATTCTTCTATTCTAAGAGTTAAAAAAAATCATGCCGGTATTATTATTTTATTTCTCATAGTTTTAACTCATGCGATTTACAGCAGTACAAATTTGAAATCCTCCTTGCAATTTCAGCACTTCACTTCTAAAGACGGTCTTGCCCAAAATAGCGTAACTGCTATATTACAGGATAAAAAGGGTTTTATCTGGTTAGGAACGCAAAACGGACTTAACAAATTCAATGGATATGATTTTCAAACATTTAGAGTTAATATCAATAATTCGAATAGTATCAGTTCCGACTTTATCTTATGCCTTTATGAAGATAAAGAGGGGCTGATATGGATAGGTACAAATGGAGGAGGGTTAAATCGATTTAACCCTTCTACCGGATGTTTTACTAATTTCCTCACGAATAAAAAGGAATTAGATAATCCCGGCAATACAATAAATTGCATTTTTGAAGATAGTTCAGGTCAATTATGGATAGGAACTAATGGAAGTGGTCTAAAAATCTTTAATCGAAAAACCGGTCTTTTTCAAAATTTCCCAATAGATATACATCTCGGCAAATTCTCCGAATCCTTGGTTATTAACGATATTCTGGAGGATAAAAACAATACAATTTGGTTTGCTACCAATATTGGTATAATGCAAAAAATTTCTAAAGATAGCAAAGTAAAAAGATTTCCAATACGAACAGAAGGACATATAGGGCTTCACCATAGAAAAATACTTTCAATTTGCAAAGACAGGACAGAAACTTTATGGTTTGGAAGTGATTATGGACTTTTTCAGTTGGATTCTAACACAGATACTTTTATTCACAGACTTATAAAAAATGACGGGGACTCTGTTCAGCCCATCAATATAATAAGGGTTGTATTTGAAGACCGTTTTGGCATGTTATGGATAGGAACGGAATACGGATTACATGTTTTGGATAAAAAAAGAGAAACATTTGAATCATTTTTCACCAATCGAAGTGACTATTTTAGTTTGAATGGAAATTTTATTGAGGCTATTTTCGAAGATCTTTCCGGTGCATTATGGATAGGAACCGATGCCAATGGACTGGATAAAATCAATCAAACTACAAGATTATTTGATCGTCACTACAATAATCTGAAAAATCTTGATAGAATAAGCAACAATAGTGTATTTGCCTTATATGAAGATGAAGCAAACTTGCTCTGGATTGGAACATTCGGTAATGGATTAAATGTTTATGATCCCAAGACGGGAAATTTAAAAAATTATCGAAATTCACCAAAAGATGTCAAAAGTATAAGCAGTAATAAAATCTGGGCAATTTGTGAGGATAATCAGAAGCGGGTCTGGATAGGAACGGCAAACAATGGAATTAGTTGCTTTATAAGAAAAACAGATAACTTTATACGCTATCTATATCAACCTGAAAATCCAAATAGTTTAAGCGATAATATCGTATCCTCCATAATCAAGGATGACAGTGGAACAATTTGGGTTGCTACCAATAAGGGAATTAACCGATTTATTCCACAAATAAACGGTTTCTCACATTATAATCATCAAGTTGGAAACAAGAAAAGTTTAATTCATAACGTTGTCTTAGTACTATTTGCAGACAGTAAAGGAATGATTTGGGCAGGAACAGCAGGGGGAATCTGCGTCCTTGATCCTAAAAACGGTATTTTTACTTCTTATAATATAAAAGCAATGATCCATCGTCCTGTTTTTTCTATTTCTCAAGATCAACAAGGCACTATGTGGATAGGCAGTACAGGAGGATTAATTCAATTTAATCCTAAAACTCAAGAACATACCGTATTTAGAGTAAAAGACGGTCTACCCAATAACGTAATTAACGGGATACTCAGTGATAATTCGGGAAATCTCTGGATTAGCACAAATCTGGGATTATCAAAATTTAATATTGAAACAAAAAAATTTAAAAATTATAGTCAACAAGACGGTTTACAAAGTTTTGAGTTTAATGGAGGTGCCTATTATAAAAGTGCAAAAGGTAAACTGTTTTTTGGAGGCATTAACGGTTTTAATTCTTTTTTCCCAAAAAATATTAAAAATAATCCCTATATCCCACCGGTACTGATTTCAGGATTAAAAGTGCTTGGACAAAATGTAAAGATCGGGGAAAAAATAAAGGGTGGTGTAGTTTTAAATCGCAGTATTTTAGATACGGACGAGATTACCCTTAATTATAAACAACACAGTTTTTCTATAGAATTTGTAGCGTTGAATTATGTGAACACAAAAAACAATGAATATGCATATATGATGGAGGGTATTGAAAAAAACTGGAATTATATCGGACAAAAACGATTTGTAACTTACGCTAATCTTGCTCCCGGACATTATGTTTTCCATGTTAAAGCTTCTAATAATAACGGGACGTGGAACGAAATGGGGGACTCTTTAAAAATTCGAATTATTCCGGCTCTTCAAAACACTTGGTGGTTTCAAACTCTAACATTAATTCTTATTGGTTTTATAGTATATGTCTTTATCCGACAACGAAATCATTCAATTAAACGCAGAAAGTTGGAATTGGAAAATATTGTTGCTACTCGTACAGCAAAATTGCAGGAATCCGGCAAAAAATATCAAACTGTTGTGGAAACTTCAACGCAAGGAATCATCATCGTTAAAAAAGATGTAATTATTTTTCAAAACGCACAGTTTTCCAATATGTTGGGGTATAGTGAAAAAGAAATTATTAACAACAGATTAACTAAATTTATTGTCTCCTCCGAATTAAAGGAGTTTAAAAAATTTCAAAAAAGTTTGGATTCCGGGAAACAAAAGACCGGAAAATTTGAAACAGTATTACAGCATAAAGATGATCGTGAAATTAATGTTGAAATAAATTACAACACAATTGAATATAAACAACACCCTGCTCTTTTAATGTTTTTTCAAAATATAAGTATAAAGAAGTTGATAGAAGAAGAACGCTTAAAAATAGCCAGATTAGAGGCATCAAGAAACTTGGCAAATGGTATTTCACACGACTTTAATAATCTGCTTACAATTATTCAGGGATATTTAGGATTAGCACTTAATGAAGTTGAGAAAAACAATCTTATGCATTCAAGACTACTTAAAATTAACGAAGCAAGCCAAACTGCAGCCGATTTAATTCAGCAGTTTCTATTTATTGCAAATAGTGGTGAGTCCGAAAAACTAATCAAGTCAATAGCACCGATCATACGCAAATCAACCCTGGAAGCTTTGCAGGATTCCTTGATTGAGTGCCATTTCGATATTAGTGCAAACTTAGATCCGATAAACTGTAACATTAATGATATTTCTCAAGCTATCAAAAACATTGTAACCAACGCCATTCAGTCCATGGGGAAAAAGGGAAAGCTGAAAGTAAAAGCCACGAATCAAAGAGCTGATACCTTGCAAATTCACAACACACCATTTGAAAGATATGTTTGTATTTCTTTTGAGGATAACGGACATGGTATTTCAAAAAAAGATATGCCCAATATTTTTGATCCTTATTTTAGTACCCGTAAAAACGTGACTCAAAAGGGATTAGGACTTGGATTGGCAGTGGTTAATGTCATTTTACTTCAGCATAAAGGTTTTATTCGCATAGAATCCGATTTAGGAAAAGGTACATCAATCAGTTTATTCCTACCTGCTTCTCAAAATACAAAAGACTAATATTTTTTATATTTTTCTCCTTAATATGTTACTCTTTTTATAATGCAATACATATCAATATGATATTTTCATAATCAAATATGAATATTAATTTTTCAGCTTGCTAAATTATTCCTTTTTCTCCGACAAAATGCACTACCGTACAACACCGTCACCGTTGTCGTTCATTACATATTAACAAGTACTATAGCCCCGATTCCAATAACCAAAGACAGCAATATCTTCCGACTAATTTGCTCCCGGAAAAAGATCCGGGCACCCAAAGAACTTAATATAACAATGGAAATACTAATGGTTGGAAAGAGTTGTGAACTCTCCCATCCCGGTACACTGAGTGCCCGGATGAGAAAATAGATAGCACCATAATTTGCACATCCCAGGATAATACCTGCTGCAACATCTCTCCACTGGCAAATACATTTTTTCATGATTACTCGCCAAAGGAGAATCGACCCGCTTAATATCAATGCAGCCAAAAATGATGACATTATATATGTACTGTATGATGTACTCCCTAAAAAATTTTCCTGCACAAATTTTATAAAAGTAGAATGCATACCAAATGATATAAATAGAAATACAGGAAGAAAGGCTTTTGTCTTTGATACCGATGGTGTATTTTCCTGTCCGGCACAACTTAGATAAAGGGCAAAAAGGGCAATGAGTACGCCGGTTATCTTTGTCACCGATATAATATCATTATAGAGAAAAAATGCTGCAACCACAGGTATGGCTACTGCAAGACGGGTTGCAAGGCTGGTTACGGCAACTCCATATTTTTTTGTTGTTCTTCCCATTAAAAAAAAACTAACGGCAAATAATGCCCCCTGAATTATTGAGAATATATACCAATTCTGTGTAAAAATTGAACCTTGAAAGAGTTTTTCAACCGAAGTGCCGTACCCGATTATTACACAAACAAAATAGTTAAAGACAATTGCTGTTAACAGATCAATGTTAAATCTGGCAAATGCTTTGAAAAGCAGATGGTTTATAGTTGAAAAAATAATGGCAAAGGTTAAAAATATCACAAATTCTCCTTGAAAATATTTTTAAAGAATCCATAATCAAATGGTATATGACCAACGACAATTATAATTTTCAAAAAATATATCATAAATATATCTTTAATAAAAGGTTAAAAGATTTTATGGAAATATGGAATCCTTTTTATGTTGTTATACATATCAACAATATATTTTCATAATCATATTTGAATGTCAAGGATATTTCGTCAGGGGATTTGGGCTTTTTGCTTTGTTTTATCTTAAAATTATCAAAGAAAACATAGCTGTCGGCTTTGGACCAGAGACCTACTTTACCGTCGATTTTTTATCCGGACAGATAGTTCTTTTTGTCTAACAAAACGAACCACTGTACAGCATCGACTCTATAGTCTTTAGATATTATTTACATCTAAACAAACTGGAATCTACGATATGAATTACAGCTTGGCTACTAAATCTATTTTGCTACCCATATTCGTTGGATAGCCCCATTTTTTTTGCCTGGATTTATTAAATAATCAATCGTTATTTTCCAATTATTTTTGTAAGCATCTTGAAGTAGTGCAAACATTGCTTCATGGACTGGACGTTCACCATTATTTCTCAATTGAAACCCATATGCCGATCCCGGATGACTATCAAGCTTTATGATTACTTCTCCATCTATAAAATCTTGTTTAGAGCCATAGCCTGAACCTATTCCGCTAGGTGAATTTATTCTCAATAAAGTCACTTTCCCGGATGTTTGATTTAGTTGAGCTGCTTCAACGTTTACTGATAATAAAGTTAATAAAACAAAAAAAACCCCAAGAACACTGATAAGTAACGATTTAGATTTCATGATAATTCTCCTTTTAATGTTATTTGTTAAATAATAGAAATATTTATTATAAAGCTGTAATAACACGCAAAATATTTCCTGTTCTCACACTCTTCTTGATATATTCAATGTGAATTTTAATGTTATTTGCAAAGGCATTACGAAGAGTATTGAACATAGCTCGTGCACTGCTTTCATATCCATTTGCCCTTAACTTCAAACCAAATACTCTACCCGGGTAGCTATCAATAGCAATGATAACTTCTGCATCTAATTGATTTGGTGGTATACCATATTTAGTGCCGGGAAGATTGATGCGAAGCAGAGTTATCCTTCCTTCAGCATGAACAAAACTTCCAACAGGAAAATCTGTAAATACTTCATAAACACCTCGTCCCCGGGTTGAAGCTCGTAGGACTCCTGTTAGTTCTTGAACCTCAAGGTCACTTATATCAACTGCATCAGGCATTCCGGTTTTGTAAGGATCCCATTTCCAGTTTACACCCTTATCGGATGATACACCTCGATAAACCCCTTTTGTAGTTCCTGCATAAACAGTGTATGGGTTCATAAGATCCACAGCCACCGCTCTCACCTTAATTCCATTTGGCAGACCAGCACCAGCAGGAGTCATGTCTGTTACATTTGAAAAGAATGGGTGATTCGTTATACTATCAGATCGTGTCAAACGATAAATACGTCCTTCACCTGCACAATCAAAGGAAACATAAATAACTTTTTTAAGAAATGGATCTATCTCAATATCTGTTATCCTGGGTACTCCTCTCGGATGTAGAAATGCTATTATTTGCGGACTAATTCCCTCACGGGCATATAATTCACCAGTCGTGGATCCTGCATAAACTATATTATAATCCGGATCAATAGCTGAACGCACAATCTTTCCATTATTCGGGATTATTTCCTCAATCCATTTGCTAATGGGTGGACCACCTTTCCAACTCCTATTAGGGCAAGGATAGCACGTTCCGTCTTTAGCTTGCGGGCAGTTCTCATAACCGGGCTTCTTCGGAGTGCATATACCACAGCCAGGATTAATACTACTCCAAAGGGAATTACATGACAAAAATATCTTTGCAGGTTGCGTTGGATGAACCTGAAAGTATACATTCGTAAAGTCGCAATTGTTTTTCATTAATCCACATGTAATACAGTAAAAGCGACCGCCTTTATTTTTGCTTCGTGCTATTGAATACGAAAATTGATTCATCCCATAAAGGATTCGATCGTCTTTTGGATCAATCGCTACTATGGCTCCATCTCCACCAAGAATATGTCCCCAAACACTCCTGCCCTCGTATATCACAGTTCCATTATCTTGAGTGCCGCCAATCATGAGTTTTGGGTTGGATACGGAGTTTGCTATATCATAAAACTCCACATTACTGATACCTTCGCCTATAAATTTCCACGAATTTTGTTTTCCATAATTATCTGACCTAAATATTCCTCCATCGGTACCGGTATAAATAATCTTCGAATTCTTCGGATCAAAAGCAAAAGCATGATGATCCATATGTACATCACGAATTTTCTTAAAAGTTTTTCCGCCATCAGATGATCTCCAAAAATCTCCCCCCACATAATGACCATACACATGCTGAGGATCATTCGGATCAGCTTGAATACACGACATACTACTCGGTTTTTTCTGCAAAAATCTCTTCTTCCAAACATAACCGGATAGTCCATCACGGGTTTTACAATTAACCGTTGTATCCGCTCTATAAATCTTAAATTCATCTCCATCAGCAAATAAGGCATACAAAATATTTTTTGACTTTGTTACATAGATGCTGGTGGGTTTGGATACTGCAGGCAAACGACCTGTTGAACATCCAGTCAGTTTCCTCCACTTATCACCTCTATTAATAGTTTTATAAATAGCATTTGCATTGATATTTTTGTCATTGCGTAACGTCGCATATAAGATTTTAGGGTTTCCTCCGTCCAAAAGAATATCAACTCCTTTGCCTCCTGACAAAACCAAGCTCCAATTTTTCCCTTTATCAATGGAACGGTATATTCCATCATTACTTGTCATATACATTCTTTTTGTGTCTCTTGGATCAATGAGCAAATCGACTGTTCCATGAGGGTTAAGATTTTGTTTGGTTAATAGCTTGCTAACAGTTCCACCATTTTCACACTGCCAAATTCCTTTATCTGGTGTAACTACATATAAGCGTGAACTATTTGACGGATCAAGAGCAAGACCTACAATGACCAAGGATGGCAATGCATCGGTAATGGGACTCCAGTTTTTACCTCCATCTTTTGTCATCCATACACCCGGTCCACCATAACAACCGTCACCATCTGTTGGGGCACCAACATAAATTATTGCCGGATTATCAGGGTCAATTACAATTTGATGTACACGTCCTACCGCACCCATCCTATGATTAATACGATATGGACCAATATTAACCCAACGTCCAACATTTGGGATAGGATTTTTATATCGTGATGTCAGAACATTATTAGCTTCATCTCTTTCGAGTATTTCATGCTCTTTATCTATCTCTACTCTTGCATCAAATTTATCTGGAACATCATAGAATGTATGTGATACAGCGACAAAATCATTTCCAGAGATAGAGTCAACTTCAAATTCGAAGTTTTGGATGATTTTTTGTAAATTACTTGAACCGGATGGCAGCAAATTGATAGTAGTTTGAAAAGGAGTACGAATTGATTTTTCACCCCTGTTGTTAATTCGAAAACTAACAGTTATATTCTTTTTACCATTTTTTATTTGATTTAGATTTAGCGATAAAGAAGAAATATACAAATCACATTCTTTATCATCGTTCTCATTAGTTTTAGTATTTATAGTTACTTTCTTATGCGTACCAAATCTCGGATTGATTTCAGCTGTAATCCTACCTTTTATTGATATATGCGATAAATTAAATTCAATTTGTTTTTTTGATCCAGGGGATATTAAAGGAAGAAACTTAGATGCTATCACCTGTTTCCCGGAGCGTAGTATCAGAATATCTTGAGATGCATAGGACCCATCATTTTTTACTGTCAAGCGTGTTATAAAGTTACCATTTTTTGTTCGCTCTACTGGCTTGCTATCAACAACTGCAATGGAAAGATTAACATCTCTTGATTGTTTAGGAGCAACAATCACTTCTATAGAAAATGAATTATCTAAAGGTTCCAGATCAAAAAGTTGATTTTCAGGATCTACAATCGCTGTGAGTGAGTATGAGCCAGGCTTTATAGGTGTCCATGGTATTGTAATCTCAATATCGTTTTCTGAGCCCAGTTGAACGTCAACCGTGTCAATCATTTTATGATCTTCATATAAATTGATCTTAGAATGTATTGCTTGAGTTTTAAGATTATTTACTGATGTGCTAATTCGTACACCTATTAAAACTTGTACAGTTTCTCCCGGTATTGGGTATACAGGGTTTGTTTTTAGAGAGAATAACGATAAATTTACTTTTTCGAATGGACGTATACCTTCGGCTAATTCATTTTCTTCAGCATAGCATAACGAGGCAAAAAACATTGTAGATATTATGACCAATGTTAAAACAACAAATAAGGTTAGATTGCGTGAGACGCGAACCACAATCTGGACAATGCTGTTTTGTTTGATATTGTCTGTTTGCTTCATTTTATAACCCCCCTTTGACAACTAATCCCTTTTTATACAACATACATATCAACAATATATTTTCATAATCATATTTGAATGTCAAGGATGTTTTGTTGGGGGATTGGTGGGTTTTATTGTAAAATCATCAAAGAAGACATAACTGTCGGCTTTGGATCAGAGACCTACTTTCCCATCAATTTTTTTAATTTCCCAGAATATTCTTTTTAATTTGACAAAATGAACTACTGCACAGCATCGACCCAAATTTCGCTGAATAGATTACTATATTTATAAATTCTCAAGTTTTTTTAAAATATGTTTTGCAAGATTTTCATTAATTTCCCTGTGTCGTGGAATTGGCTGTGACATTTTTGTTTTCGGATTCTGATACCAATCATGTTTTCCCCCATGTCGAATAAATAGACATCCTCTCTTTTTAAGTTTTTTTATTAAATCTGTCCTTTTCAAGAGATATGCAATTCTGCAGTTTTTCTGACAGCCGGAATTTCCCCGCTTGTTAATTCTTTAAAAATATCAAAAAGATTCTTTTTTAATTTATCTAACGTTTCCCCCTGAGTCCAATAGTCGGGGTAATCTTCCAAATATCCAAGCCACATATCTCCATCTTGCCAGAAAACATATTTGGTTTTATCCATGTTATATATATAGCATAATTTCTTAAAATTTTAAATAAATCTTAACCGGTTTGAATATTGCGGTCACAAAAACAGTAACTCCAACAAATCATCAAAACATCTTTAACTTTTCAATTACTGTTTTATTGTGAAGTCTTCAAAAAAGACATAGCTGTCGGCTTTGGACCAGAGGTCTACTTTACCGTCAATTTTTCAACCTGCCGGACAATTCCGTTTCTCCAACAAAATATACTGCTGTATAATACCCACCCCGCTGGTGTCTAATATAGAAATCCGAAATGATACAACGGTATCTCAAATTTGCTTCCATACAGGATATTATCCTTGACTAAAAAAGCCTCTTTTACACTATTTTCTATCTGCTTCATTTTTTTGTTCTTTCCACCGATTTCAAAGATTCTATTATCAACCTCAAAATCACCGGTCTTACTATAATAAATATTTTTTCCTGAATTTTTAACCATTTTTATGAAAAATATTTCCCTGATAGTTCCTATTTTCGATTCAAACCCGATTTCCTGAATAATTGCCGAATAGAGATCGGGATTATCAAGATATATTTTTTCAATTCCTTTTAACAAACTGCTTCCTGATCTGTTTTCTTTTACAAGCTCAACCAGTCCGGTTTTATGAAGAATATCTATATAATTCTGAATCGTTTTGTTATCCGATCCAATATTTTTTGCAATATTGTTTCGCTTCACTTCTCCCGGCGGTATTGTTGAAAGAAATGACAAAATTCGTTTAAAATTTGAAAGATTCTCGGTTTTTAATCTATAAAAATTGGAAATATCTTCAAATACGGTTTTCTCAATTATTCTTAGAATTTTTTGATAATAACTTTTCTCATCCTCTAAAACAAACGGATAATATCCGCATCCCAAATATTTTTTAAAATGACCTTGAATTTTCTTAATTCCCGCTACCTTTTTTTCAATTTCCGTCCTGTTGCCAATAATTTCCTCAAATTGCACAGGAGCTATATCTGCAATGTCGTTAAATAAAAGATACTCTCGAAAAGACATCCCGCCGAGCCTAAAGAGAACTCCTCGTCTTGACAGATCGTAAGTTCCTTTTATCAAATCAATACTCGAACTACCGGAAAAAACAATTTTAATATCCGGAAATGAATCATAAATGTTTTTCAACTCCTGATTCCAGTTAGGATACTTATGAACTTCATCAAGGAAAAAATATCTAACGCCGTAATCATCATAAAGCTCATTTACAAATTCCGTCAGCAGATTTTTTGAAAAGTAAATGTTATCAATTGATGCATAAATACAATCATCCGGATCAGGCATCTTCTCCTTGATATATTGAAGTAACAATGTAGTCTTTCCCGTACCTCTCGGTCCGATCAAACCGGTCAATCGGTTTTCAATGTTAAAATCTTTATAAATATACCGGTGATGCTTATACTTCGTTGCATTCAGCAACCGCTTATACGTATTAATAAAACCATCTATCATTTGACTGTACTCCAATAATTAATACATTTTATTGGAGTGTATTCCAAATGTCAAGCTTGGCAGATATAAAAAACCACCTGGCAACAGATGGAATAACAATTTATTTATCCTTCCCGATTATTCTTTTTCTATTGCAAAATGCATTGCTGAACAGCACCACTCACTAAACACAATCACGATTGAAGCGGAGCGGAAATCGTGTCCATGTGAAACGATTTGTTATGGATTTCTTCTTCATTCTCAAATACTCTTGTAGTATAAATTGCATCAATAATATCCTTTAAAACATTTACAGCAACACTATTCCCAAATTGTTTATAGCTTTTAGTTAAGGAAGAAGTTATTTTAAATGTATCTGGAAAACCTTGTACTCTTGCACACTCTCTAGGACTTAGTTTTCTTATAACTCCATCAATATAATATAATCCTGTTTTTGCTCCTGCTCCTCCTCCGTATGCAGACAATGTAATAGCATGACCATAAGGACTATAGATTCGTTCTCCTTGTCCTCCCTTATTCACATATCCAATTTGTATCGGTCTGTTTGGCAAATCTAATTCACCAAACAAATTCATTTGAGGTTTAAAAGTTTTTGTAAAAACTATATCCGGTCTATTAATTATTTTCGCATCCGAAGGATTGTCTTCAAGAATATCAAATAAACTAATTTTTTTATTTAAAGGCTCAGGAAATTTAAAAGAATTTATCCCTAAATCTTTTCTAAAACATACAATAAAAATACGCTCTCTATTTTGAGGTAGTCCATAATCGCTTGCATTTAATACTTTATAAAAAACAAAATAATTTAAATTATCCAATGTATCAATAACAGTTTGAAGCGTCTTCCCCTCATCATGTTTTTCAAAATTCCGAACATTTTCAAGTAATAAGACTTTGGGTTTATGATATTTAACAATTCGTGCAACATCAAAAAACAATGTTCCCCTGGTATCCTCAAAACCTTTCTGTTTACCCGATATAGAGAAAGCTTGGCAAGGGAATCCACCACATAACATATCATGTTGAGGTATATCTTCTTCTTTTATTTTGGTAATGTCTCCAGCAGGCATAATCCCATAATTTTCAAAATATGTTTTTGCTGCTTCTTTATCCCATTCGGAGGCAAATACGCATTTTCCATTAAAAGAATTCATTGCTTGATGAAAACCACCTATTCCGGCAAATAAATCAATATAACCAATTTGCCTAAACATTTTACTCCTTAAACAAATCCAATGGATTGATCTTAAATTGTAAACTTGTAGGATCAGGAGTTCCACCTTTTCTTTGCATTGTGGCTCGACCAATTTTCAAGCTT
>Ga0256846_1000352_pt1 | contig 19407 bp, 15 predicted proteins | sample TevniametaG_FD_189098 | JGI IMG/M metagenome (GOLD analysis project Ga0256846, IMG submission 189098) | Tube worm associated microbial communities from hydrothermal vent at the East Pacific Rise, Pacific Ocean - Tevnia | ecosystem: Host-associated > Annelida > Integument > Unclassified ...
CCGAAGGTTTGAGTAACTTTTGACTACTTTTTGATCAACTTATTTTTCCTGCAAATCGTTTTGAATATGGCTCTAGTTATCCTTGACTCCACTGTTTTAATAGATACAATAAATCCGCTTTTTGAAAAGTGAAGCTATAAGCTGCAAAGTATCTATAGTTAGAAAACCTGGAGGCAACATGGCGAAACCTAATATTAAAAAACTCCCAGGGCCTAAATTTGAGGCCATAATTAAAGAAGACAAGAAATATATATCTCCGTCCTACACACGCGACGGTATCTATTCGGTAGCAGCTGAACGCGGTGAGGGGGTTAACGTTTGGGATGTTGACGGTAATCGTTTTCTGGATTTTGCTGCAGGAATTGCAGTATGCGCTACAGGACATTGTCATCCCAAGGTGGTTGATGCCATTTGCGATCAGGCTAAGAAAATTCATCACATGTCAGGAACCGATTTCTACTATCCTCCTCAGGTTAAGCTTGCTGAAATGTTGGTTGAGATAACCCCGGGCGGGATGAATAAAAAAGTATTTTTCTCTAATTCCGGAGCCGAAGCGGTAGAAGCGGCAATGAAGTTAGCGCGTTATAAAACCAAGCGTCCTTATTGGGTGGCCTATTATGGGGCTTTTCATGGACGTACTTTTGGAGCGCTTTCCCTGTCATCATCTAAATACGTACAGCGTCAGCATTTTGCTCCGCTTGTTCCACAAGTGATACATATTCCTTATCCAACCTGCTACCGTTGTCCGTTCAAGCTTGAGTTTCCTAAATGTAAGTACGCATGTCTATCATATGTTGAAGACGTAGTTTTCAAAGGTGAGTTGCCTCCTGAAGAGGTTGCAGCGTTTTTTGTAGAACCTATTCAGGGTGAAGGTGGTTACAACGTTCCTCCTAGCGGATACATGAAGAAGTTGAAGGCTCTTTTGAACAAATACGGTATCCTATTCGTTGCTGATGAAATTCAGGCAGGAATGGGGCGTACCGGAAAGATGTTTGCAATTGAACATGATGGGGTTATTCCCGATATTGTTACAATAGCTAAGGGACTTGCATCCGGTATGCCGATTGGAGCAACTGTCGCTAAGTCTTCAATTATGGATTGGAAGCCTGGTGCCCATGCATCTACATTTGGCGGTAACCCTATAGCTTGTCGTGCGGCTATTGCCACAATTGAACTTCTTAAAAAGGAATTGGTTGAAAATGCGGCTACTGTTGGCGCTTATTTCAAGGAACAACTAGAAGAGTTATCGCAGCGTTGGGATAATATTGATAACGCTCGTGGAAGAGGTTTGATGCTTGCTGTTGAAGTTGTAAAATCCAAGGATACTCGTCAGGGTTGGCCTGAAAAACGCAATGCTATTGTTCGTCAAGCCTTTATGCGTGGACTTATCATCCTTGGGTGTGGCGCGTCAGGCATTCGTTTCATTCCGCCACTAGTTGTTACTCGTGAAGATGTTGATACTGCTATGTCCATAATTGAGGATACCCTTAAAGAGGTTTTCAAAAAATAGGGGTTATCAATTCTGATATTCTAAGGCCGACCTTCGGGTCGGTCTTTTTTTTAAGTCTCAAAGCAAGAAAATACTATACAGATATCTTCTTAGTTCACCTCTAATCCATTCCTCAAGATTGAATTTGTATTTGCTAATTGTTTTTCTTAAATGGGATGAAGAGCATAAGGGCTGCGACCAAGAGCATGAAAAAGGCTGAGAGTAGTGTAAAACGGAAGCTGAAACCGAAGGAGATGTGAAAAAATCCTAATGTAGTATCGAAATTTGGAATCCCGATAGTAATTCCTTGAATAAGAAAACTACGCATAAGCGATTCTGGTTTAAGTACGTGGGCAAGCGCTGAGGAGAGGGCTGTTCCTAACAGTGTCCCAAGTAAGGCTCCCCATAGTGTGCCTGCAAGCCTTTGGCTTCTTGTTTCCTTATTTTTTTTCTCAACCATATTTAATTCTACCTTAAGATGCCTTAGAGTCAATTGCAGGAAATTTCAAACGAGGAAGAATAGCGCTAACTACTATGCCGACAATTACACCTGAAATTGTTCCAAGAATAATAAGTAGGGGAGCAAGGTAGAATACGTTTAAGCTTCTAACTACAATAAGGTAGGCTATTCCTAATTGAAGTGTGTTGTGAGCAGCTCCACCAATTGCGCTTATGCCTATTGCTGAAACTTTATTCCTAAGTATAGTTTTGAAGAAAACCATTATCCAATACGAGGATACACCTGCACCTAATGCGAATAGGAAGAAGGGGGAAAGGAATCTGCCGGAGAACAAGGAACCTACAACTATCTTTAGAATTAGAACCAGAAAGCCATCCATAGGGGAGAGCATATATAGGGCAAGAAGAACTCCTACATTGCCTATGCCTATTCTTAACCATGGGATAGGTAGTGGAATTAAGTTCTCTACCGTATAAAGAGCTACGGATAATCCTGCCAAAAGCGCTAAATTGCGTTGCCTTGGTGTTAGAACTTTATTAAGGTTTCCTGAAGCACCCGCATTCATCTTATCAATAGCTTACAGCGTCTGTTTTAGCTGAGCCTTCAATGGAAACCACTATCTGGTTAGGTAGGCAGACAAGGCTTTCTCCAGGCTTTGAGATTTTCCCTTGACGCATACATATTTTTCTTGGACAGCTGGCTTGACTTATCCATACATGTTTTTTTTCTACCGTTATTCTTGTGATACCCAAGGGGCCTTCTACCTCCACTGTAGTATCAATTAAAGCGAAAACCATAGTTCCTTCAGAGCTTACAATCTTTATGTTTTTTGCGCTGGACTTGTTTTGAATGAATAGTATCAAGATTAGACTGGATACACCTAATGCTGCAAGTATAGCGACAACGAAGATGTCACCTTTTTTGAAGATAGGGTTCACAGAATCAGGTCAAGCTTTCTGCCGCAGTTTTCACAGCTATTTTCTTTAATATTCTTTAGAAGTATGCCGTAACCGGTACGTTCGACAAGTAGGGTAGAGCATTCGGGACAGTAGGTGTTTTGACCGGTTGGTAGCATAATATTACCCAGATAAACGTAGGGTAGTCTGCTTTTAGCTTGTTCGTATGCGGCTAGCATTGTTTTTACAGGAGTTGGCGGGGCGCTAAAGGATGCGTGAGGAAAGTAACGCGATATATGCAGTGGAATAGTTGGTTCCAAACCTTCTATAAATGAAATAACTTCATTGAAAGCTTCCGCTGAATCATTTACGTCTGGTATAATAAGGTTCGTAATCTCTATATGAACCCCTGCCTGATGCAACATAACTATGGTTCTGATAACGCTTTCTCTATCGCCTTTTAGCACCTTTTTGTAAAATTCCGCATCTCCTTTAAGATCAATATTGGCGGCATCAATATAAGGTAGGAGTTTTCGTAAGGGAGCTTCATTAATTGTTCCGTTTGATACAATTACGTTGTAGAGTTCTTCTTTGTGTGCTTGTTGAGCAGTATCTAAAAGATACTCATACCATATCAGCGGTTCTGTATAAGTATAGGCAATACCTCTGGATGCGGTTTTTTTTGCAAGTTCAACAAGTTTTTTGGGAGGAATCTCTTCAAAGCGGGTTCGTTTCCGTGATATCTCTATATTCTGACAAAAAGGACATGCTAAATTGCAGCCATTGGCGGCTACTGAGAAGATTGAAGAGCCAGGGTGGAAATGATAGAGTGGTTTTTTCTCAATAGGGTCAAGATGTCCGCTGACCACAGCTGCGTAGGTTTCAGCAACTAATCTACCTCCCAGATTGCGTCTGGCCATACAGAAACCAAGTTCGCCATTGTCTAAAATACATTCATGAAAACATAGCTCACAGCGGATTTTTCCGTCCGATTCCCTACTGTAGTACATTGCTTCTTTCATGGCTTTTTTATTTCAGGGAAACCTTTGGTAGTCAGTACAGTAGTATCTTTAAGAACAAGCATACCTTCAAGGCCATCAATTGAATCCAGTAAATTTATTCCGTCTGCTGCCATTATGAAAAGAGCAGTTGCCCATGCGTCGGCTTCAAGGGCGTTTTTTGCAATAACTGTAGCAGAAACCGCCTTCCTAGCAGGGTAGCCTGTGGCTGGATTTATTAGATGATGGTAACGGACGCCGTCTATCTCAATAAAATTTTCATAGTCTCCAGAGGTTGCAACAGCTCCTTCAACAATAGTAATTATTCCTAGCAAGTCTTGTTGATAAGGATGCTTGATACCTATAGTCCAGCCTTCCCGTTTTTTACCAAAACATCTTATATCACCACCTGCGTCAATTAGGCCGGTTGTTACTCCTAAGTTTTGGAGAGTTTTAACAGCCTTGTCAACAGCGTAACCTTTAGCTGCTCCTGAAAGGTCAAGTTCTACTGATTGTGTAAATATGGAATCACCACGAATAGTAATGTTTCTATAATCAACCAATTGCATGGTTTTCTTTAGATCCGATGTATCTGGAAGTTTTCTTTGTGTATCGGTTGAATCATAGAAGCCCCATAACTTAAGTAATGGGGCAATGGTTGGGTCAAATGCTCCTGATGAAAGTTTGCTAACTTTTAGTAGCTGTGAAATTAGATATGCAAGTTCTTTTGAATAGCAACGTCCGGTTCTATTTAATTCTGTAACAATACTTTTGGGCTTAAATCTGGAGCTTAGGTCTTCAATGCTATCAATTTCTGCAAAAGCTGAATTAAAGCATTGGCTTTCTGATAGCTTATTTATTTCCCACAGTTTGATTGTTACATAGGTGTCCATGGGAAACCTGGTTTGCTCTACTGTATTTTGCCTGCATCCTGAAAGGCTCAAAGCCCCAAGAATCAATAATAAATAGAATAGCGAGGAGAATTTCATTAATCAATAATACATCCATTTACAGTAGTGTCAATAATTGACATCAAGGGTAAGTAGTCTATACTCAATAAATGAGAAAAAAGTATGCGTCCTTAATTTTAGGTTTCATGATTATCTTGCTTGGGACTTCGTCTTCATGTGAGAATGATAATGAACTTCGGTATGCGCTTGCAGAGCGTAGCTATCAACTTGGTTTTATAGAAGGTATGATATTTACCCTTGATGCAGCTTCGTTGTTTCTTGCAGGTACTGTTACTGCTGAGGAGATTGATATTGAATCAGAGGCTATGCGTGTTTGGAAGGTTTCAGCTAACCCTGTATTAAATGATTACTGTGATTCTTTGGGTGTTGTTTATGATGACTCCATATCAAATGGTCTTCTTGGAATATATAGAATGGGATTCTCTACCGGTATAGTTGAAGGGGAGCGTTATGTTGAACGTACAATTATTAATTCTGATACAACAACCAGTGAGACCCAGTTAGATGAAAGACAGCGGGCTAAACTGTCGTTTGAAGCGAATCAAGAAGAGTTATTGTATCTTCTTGATGGAGTGAGAATTTATAAAAAACAGGCGATTGAGTCGGTAGATACCATTCCTTAATTTATCGAAACCCTGCGGTAGACGCATTACTATAATTCCGTGCGATTTTTCCATAGATTAAGATATACGCGAGTTAACCTACATAAGTAGCAAAAACATAGGTTTTATCTGCAGTTAATTATGGGCCTTAAGCTGTATCCTTATCTAGATGGTGCAGTGTCTTAGGTTAAGGATTAGAACCTGTTGCGAATAGCGTCTATTTTGCCTAACTCAGCTTTTGCATAAGAATAAATTTCGGAGTTAGTTCTTCTAGGATAATCTTTGAGCATAGTTTCTAGCAACTTCTCAGCTTTATCCAAATTACCTGCGCTAATGTAGTTTCTGGCAGCTTGCAATTTAGCGAAAGAAATAAATCCTGATTTTGGATATTTCTTTTCCAGCTCCAAATATTTCTTTGCAGCTTGTTCAAAAAGTCCCTGTTCTTCAAGACAGTTTGCTTGCATATAAAAGGCTGCTCCTTTAAGAAATGATTGTTTATTTTTATACTTTTTCTCAAAGGTTTCAAATGCGTTCAAAGCGTCAGCATAGCGTTCCTGTTCATAAAGAACACGTCCAAGGTAAAAATGGGCTTTTTGACCTGGGATGGTGCGAGGGTAACGCATGGCGATATTGCGAAGAGAATCTTCTGTAACCTGCGGATTTTGCACCATAAATTGTATGGCATTCATTAAGCCTAATGATGCCTCAGGGGGAGGGGCTTTGTCATTGGGGGTGTCGGATGAAATACGGTTGAGTAAAATTGCGCCAAAAACAATTATACCTACTATTGTTAAACTTGTAATTATTGCCTGAAATGGTGATTTTTGAAAGTATGCAACAATTTTTTCCACAGTATGAGTAAAGGCGTCTTCTCTATGAATATGTTTATGTCCGCCTCTGAATGGTGATTTAGCTCTTTTAGCCATGTAACTCCTTACTTTTTGCCCTGCGATTTTGTTTTACAAAATCACCGGAACCCCAATTTGTTCACTTTGCGGTAAAAATCCGCGTTGTTTAATAATTTCATAAGACCTTAGAATTCAAAGTCTTAAAACTCATTTTCATACCCCCGGAGGGATTCGAACCCACGGCCTATGGTTTAGGAAACCATCGCTCTATCCGTCTGAGCTACGGGGGCTGTTAAATTTTAGAGAACTATCCTGTAGAGTTCTCTAAGTTCAAAGTGCTTCACGCCTAAACTTTCCTAAAGTTTAGCTCTCTTAGGCTAAATGTCAACCGTAATTTTCTAAGTAATAAACTTAATTGGGTTATCTAAGTCCTTTGTATTGTTTGTATTGCTGGATTTTAGTGCTGTGATGGGGGGAATTATGTTCTAGGCAGTATGCTACAGAATACAAAGGATTTTTTCATCAAAGTGTCAACTAATTAAGAATTCTATCCTTTGAATTTTCTCACAATATTTATAAAATTTGTAAATATTTCGTAATGATATTCGGTATGTTCTACTTCAGGATGAAATTGAACCCCGTAGAGAGGTCTATTTTTATGTTTAATGGCTTCAAATGCGCAATCTTTAGAATGGGCAAGGGTTGTGAATTCTGGAGGAAGTTCGTAAATTTCGTCATTATGAGAACCCCAAACTGTGAATCTTTCGGGTAAATCTTTGAATAAATCGCTAGGTTCTGTTATTATCAACTCAAGCTTACCGTACTCAGGAATTTTGGAAGGTCCTGCGGAGCCTCCGAAATGTAGGGCTAGAAATTGGTGACCAACGCATATTCCTAGAATAGGGATATTAAGTTTATCCAGATACTCTTCTGCCAATCCCAGCTTGAGAGTTTCTGAACCAATACGAGGCGCTCCGCCTGAGAAGAGCAGACCGTCAGTGTCAATTTTGTCAACAGGTGTGGTGTTGGGGATTATTTTTGTATCCACTTCCAGTTCTCTAAGCATTCGCCATTCACGATGCGTCCACTGGCCTCCATTATCTACAACGTCAATCTTTATCATCTTTTGTTGTTATTCCCACTCAATAGTGCCAGGAGGTTTGTGGGTTACGTCATAGACTACACGTACAATTTCCTGCATAGCATTTGTGATACGAACACTAATTCGTTCCAAGATATCAAAAGACAATCTTGAGGCTGAAGCCGTCATGCCGTCAAGGCTCTGCACGGCGCGGATTACAACTGTTTCGCCGTAGGCCCTTACGTCGCCACGGACACCTACGCTTTTTACCGGAAGAAGTACAGCAAAGTACTGCCATGGGAGTTCACATTCATTACGCCTAGCTGCAGTTTCAAGCTCTTCTTCTACTATTGCGCAAGCTTCTCTAAGGATATTTGTGCGTTCCTCTGTTGGTTCACCAAGTACTCTTACGGCAAGGCCTGGGCCTGGAAATGGTTGTTTTTCTGCAAATTCTAAGTCCATGTGTCTTGCAAGTTTGCGAACCTCATCCTTGTACAAATCACGTAGAGGTTCTACAAGCTTCATTTTCATATCTTTTGGTAAGCCGCCAACATTGTGATGTGATTTTATGGTATCTCGCAATTCTCCACCTGATTCAATCCAGTCAGGTGCAATAGTGCCTTGGATTAGGGTATCTGCTCCAACTTTTTCTGCCTCGCGTTCAAAAACTTTGATGAACAAGTTGCCAATTATTTTTCGTTTGCGTTCAGGTTCACTAACCCCACGCAGGGCTTTATAAAATTCCTTTGAGGCATCAATGAAGTGGAGGTTTAGGTCAAGACTTTTCAGTAGTTCTTGTACTTTTTCAGCTTCACCTTTACGCAGGTAACCGGTATCCACAAATACAGTGACCAATTGTTTACCAATGGCTTTATTTACCAGTACGGCTGCGGTAGTTGAGTCTACGCCGCCTGAACAAGCAATAATAGCTGTTTCTTTGATTTCATCCTTTAGTTTTTGTATGGACTCTTCAACGAATTTGCTTACGTCACGCATTGCTAATTCTACGGTGTGGATAATGAAAGTCAAGAATTGAATATGTTTTTAGGACAATTAAGGAAATATCCGGGTCTACCACAGTAGCCCTAAGCGTGCGGCAAGGTGTAGGCAAACCGCCGCTGATATCCCACAGGTGATTGCTATAACAAAAAACGCTGTCGCGGGTATTTTTCTATTCTTTTTGCTCCAGCCAATGAATAAAAGCACGGCTCCGGTAGTGGCTAATGCAGTGGCGATTAACGATAAAATTATTCCCCAAATGCTCATAATAAAGCTTAACGAAAACGTGGCGCTTGTCAATTACTCTTATGTTGACCTCTATTGCAGATTTTATAAAATTAAAATATGAAGCAAATTTTGCTGACTAACGATGATGGCATTGATGCCGCAGGGATTAAGACGCTTGAAAGAATTCTTAATTCTCTTGGGAAAATACGGGTTGTTGCTCCAGCTAGTGAGAAATCTGGGGCCTCTCATAGTTTGACTATTGGAAAACCTGTAAAAATTGAAGAACGTGATCTCTATCATACAGCTATCTACGGTACTCCTACAGATTGTGTTCTTTTGGCTCACCACTCTCTTATGAAAGGGGAAATAGACATTGTAGTATCTGGAATTAATATTGGCTACAATCTCGCAGATGACGTTCTTTATTCAGGAACAGTTGCTGCGGCAATGGAGGGTAGAATTCTAAGGTATCCGGCAGTGGCGGTTTCAGGTCCAAGGGATCACTCTCAAATAGCAAAAGCGTCTTTGGATTTTGTTCATGATTTATGCAAAATGCTTATAGATTGCGGACAACTTGCATTCTTAAATGTTAATCTTCCTATAGGAGAGCCTAAGGGGGTTCAAGTTACACGTTTAGGAAAGCGCATATACAAAGATGTGGTTGATAAAAAAATGGACGAGAATGGTGAGTGGCATTTGATTCTTTCCGGTGAGATGTGTAGTGTGGCTATGGAGGGTTCAGACACAGAGGCAGTTGAGGCTGGATTTATTTCCGTTACCCCCATGCACCTTGATCTTACCGCCTATGAAGATATTGATGAGTTATTTGAAGATTTGCAAGAATTAGATAGTTTTCGACTTCTTAATAATTTGGTAGATTAACGGATGTGGAATTCAACAATATCACCGTCCTGTAAAATATAATCGCGGGCGACTCTTATTCCATCCATTTCTTTATTCCACAAGCGGGCGTATTTTAGGTTTTTGGCGAAATCTTTATGTAGGTGATGTGCAGCGTCAAGCAGTACGGAGTCTTTTTTCAATATCACAGGGTCGTTCTTGTCTGCTTCTTTACCAGGTTGTTTAGTATAAACGCGCACTATATGTAGTTTATCAAATATTGCCTGTGAGACCTTTTCCAATCCTATCAACTGCTCAGCAGCTGTATGAAGACATTCTACCGAGTATTCAATTGGTTCGTCATTACGTTTATCTATCATAGTAGCAATCCATATTACATTTTGCAATCGATAGTTGTCAATTTCTTTCTTGAGTTCCACAATATCGGTGTCAGCTTTGCTTTTATCAGATGCTTGAAATGTAGCCAGAACTATGTCGGCGTTCCTTAGGATTCCCCATTGCCATGGATCGGTGTGTTCTGCAATCATTGGAGGCATATCAATAAGTTGGAATTGGATATTTTCGAATACAATCATGCCTACAACCGGATGTGGCGTTGAATAAGGCCATTCAGCTATGACTGATTCAGCGCCTGTTAATGCGTAAAAAAGTGATGATTTTCCAGAATTAGCAGCTCCCAAGAAGGCTACTTGGCCTGCTCCTTGTTTAGAGATATTGTACATTCTTTCTTTGCGTGATGTAGCAGTTTTGGGTTTTTGCTTGAGTTCTTTTTCAAGTCGAGATATCTTCTTACGCAAATCCGCTTGCATTTTTTCTGTTCCCTTATGTTTAGGCAGTTTTGCAAGCATGTCCCGCAGGGCGTCCAGTTTTTCAGAATTAGTTATAGCCTCTTTGTAACGTTGTTCGGCTTGTTTGTATTCAGGTGTCAGGTTGGCTGGCATTTAGTCCTCCATAATATCTGAGCAATTCTCATATGCAAGTATATTTCGCATTTTTCCTAAGTCAATAATTTTCGTTAGGATAAAATAAAAAAGAAGGGGCTAATGCCCCTTCTTTTGAAATTAAAGAAATTTTGGCAGTTATTTGGTAACTACAATTTTACCTACTACTGAACCTTCATCTGTAGAGAGAGAGATGAAGTAGACACCGTTAGATATTGAAGCACCTGAATCGTCTTTACCGTCCCAATATACTTCGTGGTTTCCTGCAATAAGATTATCTGAAACCAAGGAACGTACTTTACTGCCAGAGATATCGTATACATTTAGGTATACATTGCTTGCAGCAGGGAGGCTAAATCGGAGAGTTCCTTTGCCAGTGTAGAGTTCCGGAGAAGCGGTTAAATTTAATTGTATGGGAGATGTAGGATTTTCTGCTATACCGGTGAACTTCATTGAATCCCATGTTTTTTGACAATCTTTGGCAACAGCTTTGATATCTGTTAAATCATTTCCAGCCAGAAATGCAAATGCCAGCGTGTCGGTAGCGCCGGGGGCAAGGTCAAACGGACCTGCAGATGTTACAAGAGACCAGTCGGAAGTATCAGGGTTAGAGGCAAAACTATTTGTTCCATTCAGAAAATCAAATAACTTTTTTTCCGTCCAAGTCATACCGTTTTTATCATAAACCCAATCAGGGTTACGCAGTATAGAGATGTTGGATTTTGTACCTTTAAGCAACATAATGCCTATGTGGGGATTGTCGGTAGCATCCTGTTTCATGTAGGCTAGTTTTAAGGTTTGATCGGTGCCTGCGTGGTTTAAGTTAGATTTATCGCCCATATCGAAGTCAGCAAGAACACCACCATACATTCCAGATAATGGGTCTGTTCCAGTGTTGTGTAGTACAAAACGTAAGATAACATAGTTCTTATTGGCAAATCCGTAAGAGTATTGGTATACACGTAGTCCTTTGGCGGCTGAATTACCAGCGTCTGTGTATATGGCTTGAGTGCTTTGGTTAGAAGGTTTAGGGTTACCGGTTAGAATAACTAAACCATCAGGGTTTGTACTGACAACCCAGTCTTTTCCATTCTTCTGGCTGGAGTTTTCACCATAGAATCTATCGTTTACATATGCCTGGTTATTCCCGGCAGCGAAGCAAGCATGATATAGCCATGATTTAGTATTAGTTTTTGGATAACGGAAACCATCGCCTTTATCGTTAGGTTTATCGCCAAGGAAGCCAATACCACCTTGTTTGGTAACCGTAAGTTTTACATTGCCTACGTCATGGGTTATCCAATCAAATTTAGGTGAAATTATGACCTCAAAGCTACCTAAAGAGCTGTTTATCTGGTCTGATTTAAGTTCAATGTCGAACTTAACAACAGTGTTAATTGGAGCGCTAGAGGAAACAGACACTCCAAAGCCGTCGCCTTTCTTGGCTTCGCCGGCATTAATTGAGCCGTAGGTTGAACTATTGTCTTTGACAGTTACGTGTGGAGAAGATGTGGAAATTGTAGCGGAAACATTTGATAAATTTTCACTTCCAGCATTCTTAAGAGATACATATAAAGTAACGTTCTCTCCTGGATCCATAGTACCGTTTGGGGTTGCCTGTCCTTTATCGTCAACAGTAATTTCGTTGACTGCAATAGATGTGAGTTGTTTGTTTAATTCGCCGGTTACTACCAAAGCAAAAGGTTGTGGGCCAGAGGGAACGTTGTTTGCTTGAACTTTAATTTTCCATTGGCCTTTTTCCGGTGAATCAACGAATACGTTTTCCGTAGGATTTAGCTTGTCGAATTCACCGCCTTCCACGGAGACATTCTCTGCGAAATGATTGCCTTTGTAAATTTTTCCGCTAGGGGAGACGACTTCAAGATTTAAATCGTTAACAAGAGCAGGGGAGGAGAATGCTTTTCCCGGATAGTCTGTCCAGTTGAGAGTTACTCTGAGAGGTTTATCTGAGCCATCTATATCTACTTTTCCAACGAATTGATAGCCAGTTCCTAGACCTTTTTTGAAATCAACTATTGCAAGTTTATTAGTATCACCAGTAAAGTAAAGAGCATTGTCTATAGCAGGGCGTCCCCAACCAATTTTTTCATGTGGAGCTTTATAAAGGGCGTAATCAGTGTTTACGGAATTGATTATAGTCGCCTTAAGTAATGCAGCGGACGGGGTGAAGGTATCGCCAGGGACTGCGGTTCCAGAGGGATAGTAACCGTCAACATAGTACTGACGAACCAAAGCGGCCATACCTGCAGCTAAAGGAGTCGACATGCTGGTTCCGCTATAAGATACTTCGGCTGCGTCTCCAGATTTTGAAGCTGAATTAATATTTATACCAGGGCTAACGAAGTCGGGGCGAATTCTGCCGTCAAGCGCTGGACCTTTAGAGCCTGTGTTACCCGTTATATTGGCAGATGGGCCGTTCATACATGCGCCAACGCAAGCTACGTTCTTAGCGTTACCTGGAGAACCAGTATTTGGGCCTTTGTCAGTATTTCCTGCAGCGAACATGACGAGATAATCTGGGTAATCCCACATGGTTTGGTCGGCTTCCATACAGCTTTTATCGTAAGCGCGAGTTTTCTGGTTTCCCCATGAATTGGACATAATACGGGCGCCACCGGCATTGTTGCCTTTATATGGAATGGTAAGGGAGTATTCGAGACTTTTAGCGTGAACTATTCCTTGACCGCCGCCGCCGCCGTCTAGAACATAAATTTTTGCTTCCGGAGCTAGGCCATCATTGATACTTGTTCCGCCTGCAGGGGCGTCGTTTCCAGCCATTGAGGCACCTGTATGGGTGCCGTGTCCGATTTCATCGCCAAATGTTATTTTAGGATTATTCGGGTCGTCCAAAGCTGGTTTTTTGTAAGCAATTATCTTGCGGTGTGTCGGAAAATCTCCGAAATCAGTTATTGGAACAGCTGCGTCGCGGAAAAAGTTATGTGAAGTGCGAACACCGGAATCAAGGGTTCCGACAATTTGACCTTGACCTTTTAAGCCTTTGTCCCAAACGCGTCTATCGTTGCTCTTAAAGGTTTGGAGTACCCACTGAGCTTGTCCATTTAATACAACAGGTATGTTGTAATCTTCAATCCATTCTGTTTCAGGGATAAGCATTAGTTTAGGAATATTGACAGGGGCAATATTAATCTGTACAAAGGTGTTCCATTTATTGGCCATCCATCCCAGAACGGTTCCACCTGCAGCTTCTATAGTTTTCTTTAGCGCATCGCCGTCGGTTCCTGCGTAAAGCAGTAGATTCATTGTTTTGGGGGAGGTTTCCTTCAGGTTGATTTCAGGGGATATTTTATATCCTGGATGATATGTGCCAACCCATTCGACACCTGAAAGGGTTTCTACCTGAGAACGCAGGTTGTTAGTCATACGGACAAGGTAGGCATAGTTAGGAAGATAGCCTACTATGGTTGCACCTGTTTGTTCCAAAGCATTACGTTCATGGGTATAGATAGGGCCATCAAACTTTACTATATATGTACCGGTGCCCTTTTGAGCGTCGGAAATCATCAGATCTTTAGTAAGTGGTATATTTATGTCATGAGTATTAATGTTGATACCGCAGGGCATATGTATTATTGCGGCATCTTTATAGAGGTAGGTTGCAGTGGTGGTTACTTGACCCTCTATTTTAGGATCAGTTACAGCCATCATTACAAACGGCAATAGTAATAAAGCAAATGCTTGCTTCATATTTTTCCTCCTAGGTTTTATGTCTCTAGTTTATTAAAAACCTTCCATAATCTATACATAAGATAGGTTTTTATTGTCAATTAGTTAATCCTTACATATTACACTATTATCTTTATTAGTCAATTGCAGGATGCGGAATTTATAGTCAGAATAGTAGTGTTAGGTTTAGACATTTTCTATCTTAATTGCAGTCCTTTACAGGTAATTTGTTTCTCAGCAGTAGTCATACGAATAAAATATATGCCTGCAGGTATTGGCATTCCCATTTCGTCTGTTGTTGGAAAAGTGTATTCTCTTATGCCAGCAGGATGGTTGGGGTTATTGAGCAGTGTTTTTATCTTACGCCCCGTTTTGTCAAAAATTTCAACCTTTAGTGGTTCTTGCACAGGCACTGCAAGTCGTATTGCAATATGTTCTGAAAACGGACTATCAGTAGCTTCAAGAGAATATAAGGATTCAATAGTACTTTCTTCAATGCCAACTCCGATTAATATTGAGTAGAGTAAACTTTTTACGTAATTTCCGCCATTTGCCTCAATATCTAAAGTAAACGATACTTTTTGGCTATCAGGAAGATTTTTTGCAGCATATACTGTGAAACCTGTACCTTTAGCAGATTTACCTGCTGAAATATTACCGTAGTTGACACTTTTTGTTTTAATATCAATCTTCTTTTCGTCAGTTGAAAGTCTGGCTATAACATTTTGGGCATCAAAGGAGCCAGAGTTGGTTATTTGTGGATATAATATTGCAGTTTCTCCTGCATCAAGACCACTGTTAGGTTTAAGTCCTGTTTTGTCGTCTATCTGCATTCCAGCAGGAGATAGATTAATATCATGGTAGTCTAGATCTCCAGTAATTACCAGAGCATATGGTTGGGGACCTTCAGGAATTTGTGTTCCTTTAAGCTTTATAGACCAGGTTCCAGAAGTTGGAGCCTCGATTTTGACAACTTCAACCACGTTTGTATTGTCAGGTGTTCCTCCTTTTTGAGAGTAATTATTCTTAAAATTATTACCGGAATACAGTTGACCGGAAGGAGTATAAACCTCTAAATCAATGTTGTTTATAAGTTGTTTTGAGGCTGACATTTCAGGTGGGGCGTCAGTCCATACTAAAACAACTTTTAGTGGTACAGAATCACTTTGAATTCCGATTTCGTATGCAACTAAGTCACCTGTTTGTAAACCTGTGCTGTTATCATCAAGATATAGTTTTTTCGTATCGCCTGAGAAATACAGTGCTGAATCAAGGGCTACCCTTCCCCATCCGACTTTACCATTTGGTGTAGGTGTGTTAAAATCACTTAGCGCCGATGAGATAAGCATGGCCTTAAGTAAGGCGGCTGAAGGTTCAATACTATCTGCAGAATTTTTCGCTCCACTAGGATACCAACCTTCTCTTAAATATTGAATAAGCAGAGCGCTTGCACCAGCAACTGCGGGGCAGGACATACTTGTGCCGTCCATGGATTGATAGGCGGTTCTGCCGGTTCCGCTAGCTGACATAACATCAACACCTGGAGCCGTTACAGTAGGTTTTATTCTGCCGTCAGGAGTAGGGCCAGTGCCTGAGAAGTTTGCGGGCGCTTGAGCGGAGCTTCCATTCATAGTAGCTCCAACTGTAACTATATTCTTTGCGGTGGAAGGAGAGCTTATATAGGTAGCATCGTTACCTGCGGAGAAAAGTATAAGATAATCAGGGTGCTCCCAAATAAATTTATCTGTTTCCCATGAATGGGAGGTATACCCTGCTACTTTGTCTCCCCAACTGTTTGAACTAAATTTTGCTTTGCCGGCGCTGTTTCCCTGATACGGAGGTTCATACATAGTACGGTAATCTGCAGTTAATCCTGTGAGGCGTCCGTCAAAATCCATAAAGTAGTTACGTGCTTTAGGCGCCATTCCATCGTAATTTGATGTACCTTCCCAGTATGAATCATCGCCGCAAACTGTATTAGCTGTATGTGAGCCGTGCCAGCGGATACTTCCTCCTTCGTCACCGAAAACTACCATATTAGTGGTTGGTTTGTAGGCAATAATCTTGCGATGATTAGGATAATCTCCCCATTTTGTAATATCAATAGTAGAATCACGGAACATGATATGATCGGTGCGTATTCCAGAATCACAGGTTGAACCAATTATTCCCTCTCCGTGAAGTCCTTTATCCCAGATTCGACGATTATTGTTTTCCCATGTTTGAATTACCCACTGGATTCGATTATTGTGGAGTTCAACGTCAACCCGTGGTTCTATCCAACGGACTGCATCTATTGCGGCAATTTTTATGAACTGTTCTGAATTAACAGTTGCAGTAATTTTAATATTCCATTCATCTCCCAATGGATTATCAATAGTAGCACCCATAGTTTTTAATGCATCTATCACTTGATTAAAGTTGCTGTTCTCAAAAAGCATTATTTCAATAGTCGTATCCCCTGAATAATTCTTAAGAGAGTGAGCTATTTTATCTTTAGGAAGATATGCGCCAAACCAATCAATAACTCCTTCAGTTTTTAGCGCTTTTGCATCTTTAGGGCTTCCTTTGACGAGAAATGCGCCGTGAGGTAGATAACTTTCAATATGAAAGTCGTTTGATTCAAGTATCTGACGGTGAGAGGCCTTTATTGGTGTTGAAAAATGCACAAGAAAATGAACAGGTGTTTCCATATCGTCGAAATCGGCTAAGACAGAAGGGAGTTCTGTATCAATAGTTCTGCTTTTTAAGGTGATGAGGTGTTGATCTATGCTTACTTGTGGGATGAAATTAGTCCTGATAGGTATTGGCCCGCCGCCCATCAGTAACGCTATAAGAAGGAGATTCATAGTCAATAACTCCTTTCCTTCTTTGATTTTAATTAATTATTTATCGATAAAAGTTTTTAACCCTAAAAATCAATATTTTAATAAACGTATCTCTTGTTTAGGGAATATTGCTCCTGGGTGTTATAACTCCTTTTTTATTCGGCAATCTTAATAAATTTAACGCTAACGGTTTGTTTTTCTCCTGTCAGTTTAATAAAATATATTCCGGAAGCTAAAGATTTATCCAATGCGAAGCTATAAGTTCCCGCGTTAAGTAATTTATCTGCGAGTATGCTAACGCGTCTACCTGTTACATCAAATAGTTCAAGGCTAACTTGTTGGGTTTCAGGAAGCTCTAATTGAATTGAAGATTTACCTATATATAAAGAATTAGTGGAGAGACAGAGTGTATTATTAAGGTTATTAGTGTTATTAATTCCTACTTTACCTACTATAGGAGAGAATTTTATGGTGTCAAGGCGTGTTCCGCCGTTAACTTTGAGAAGACCTGTTATATTGATTGGGGTATTGGGGAGAGCATCTTTGGAAAGAAAAACCTTGAAACCTGAGCCTTCAGCCCAGCCTGCAGAATCTAGAGTTCCATAATCCACCCATTCATTAGTATTTATGGTCAGATTATCACAACCTGAAATAAGTTTCAGCCAGATATTAGTGCCTGTTGTTTGATTAGTATTTATTATTCTTGGGTATAGTGTGGCGGATTCTCCGGGATCTAAGGCATTATTGGGAGTTGAAGCTTTGGCGTCATCTATCCGGACTCCTCCAGAGATAGATTTAGGAAGAGGTTTTGTAGAAAGCATTCCGGTTAAAACAAGAGCGTAAGGCTGATAACCTTTAGGAATATTTTTTCCGATAACTCGAATTGTCCAAATGCCCTTTTCTGGTGACTTGATGCGTAAGGCTTCTTCTACATTAGTATTATCCGCTGTACCGCCATCTTCGGAATAATTGGCTGAAAAAACGTTCCCACGATATACTTTGCCGCTTGGCGATTTTGCTTCTAAATCCAAATCATTAACAATTTTTTTGGCAGCGCTCATTTCTGCTGGAGCATCAGACCAAACTAAAGTTGCTCTAAGAGGCCAATCGTTATCTTTAAGGTCTAGGTAGTATATGGCCTCGTCACCTGTTTCTATTCCCAAATTGTTATCGTGGAAGTACAGGCGGTTATCCTCACCTTTGAAATACAGCACCGAATCAAGGCAAACCCTGCCCCAACCCACTTTAGTATCAGGTATTGAGATGGCAGAGAAGTCCACTATCGTGGAAGTTATAAGCATTGCCTTAAGTAATGCGGCTGAAGGTTCTACGCTATCTGCTAAGTTTTTTATCCCCGTAGGATAGTAACCTTCTCTTAAATATTGAACAATTAAAGCCGTTGCACCTGCAGTTGCAGGGGTAGCCATGCTTGTTCCAGACTCACTTCGATAGCCGTCAGGTGTTCCGCCGTGAGCTGAGTAGATATTTTGTCCAGGAGCCACAACCGCTGGTTTTTGTCGTCCGTCATCTGTTGGGCCCACACTGGAGAAGCCTGTCGCAACATTGGCTGCTACTCCATTAGAGGTGGCGCCAACACATACCAAATTTTTTGCGGTGCTAGGAGTACCTACTCCGCCTAAGCCATCATTACCGGCGGCAAAGAGAATTAAAAAATTAGGATGGTTCCATACAAATTCATCTGTTTGGCGGCAAGCTAAATCGTAGGAACGTTTAGGACTTCTTGTTCCCCAACTGTTTGACATAAAAGAAGCTCGTCCGGCATCATTGCCTTCCCATGGCATGGCATACATATCGTTGTAATCACTAGGATAGGCAATGTCTCCTGATGAATTGCCAACGTCAATAAAGTATAATTTACTATTAATGGCTATTCCGTCATAAGCGGATGTTCCATTCCAATACGCGTCATTTCCGCATACGGTTCCTGCAGTATGAGTACCATGGAAATTGGCTGCTTGTCGGGAATCGCCGAAATCTGCTCCGGTAGCCGATGGTTTGTATGCAATTATTTTTCTGTGGTTTGGGAAGTCTCCCCAAGTGGTAATATTGACAGTTGAATCCTTGAACATCACGTGGTTTGTATTTATTCCACCATCGCCTGTAGAGCCTATAACACCTGTTCCATCCAGTCCTTTATCCCATAGGCTACGGTTATCTTTTTGCCAACTTTGCAGAACCCATTGAGCCTTATCATTTAGAAATTGTGGGGCGTGAAAGGGTTCAATCCAGCGAACGCAATCAAGGGAAGCTATATCGTTAAGTAAATCTCTATCTATTAAAATCCAAAGTAGTTTGTTTGAACCATCGTGAGATTTTGTAACTGTTCCACCAGACTTTTCTACCAGCCGAATTGCGTTTGATACATCAGCATCATCAAACAGCCAAACGTGCAGTGTTTCTGGATATGGTTCAGAGTAAATATAAGGTGAAAGTTTCCATTTAGGTTTGTATTGAGATGTCCATGTGATACGTCCAGAAG
>Ga0256846_1000353_pt1 | contig 19383 bp, 18 predicted proteins | sample TevniametaG_FD_189098 | JGI IMG/M metagenome (GOLD analysis project Ga0256846, IMG submission 189098) | Tube worm associated microbial communities from hydrothermal vent at the East Pacific Rise, Pacific Ocean - Tevnia | ecosystem: Host-associated > Annelida > Integument > Unclassified ...
CGGTCTGGACATGGTAGCGCAGCATCATCGAACGGGGATTTTTCGCGCCGAAACGTTCTTTCATGATCCGGGCCCAGCAGCGACGGGCCGCACGGAACTTGGCCGCCTCTTCCAGCACGTTGGTAAACGCATTGAAGAAAAACGACAGCCGGCCGGCGAATTGATCCACATCCATGCCGCGGTCCACGCAGGCCTGGGCGTAGGCGATGCCGTCGGCCAGGGTAAAGGCGATTTCCTGGGCGGCGGTGGCGCCCGCTTCGCGGATGTGGTAGCCGCTGATGCTGATCGTATTCCAGCGGGGCACATGCTGCCGGCAGAACGCGATCAGGTCAACGGTCAACCGCATGGTCGGCCCCGGCGGAAAGATGTATTGCCCGCGGCAGATGATTTCTTTCAGGACATCGTTCTGTACCGTACCGCCGACTTTTTCCCAGGGGACGTTCTGTTCTTCGGCCAGGGCCAGGTACATGGCCAGCAGCACGGTGGCCGGCGCATTGATCGTCATGGACGTGGTTACCTCGCCCAGGGGAATCCGGTCAAACAGGACGCGCATGTCGTTGATGGAGTCGATGGCGACGCCGACCTTGCCGACCTCTCCCATGGACAGGACATGGTCGCTGTCGTAGCCCGCCTGGGTGGGCAGGTCAAACGCGACGCTCAGACCGGTCTGCCCCTTTTCGAGCAGGTACCGGTAGCGGGCGTTGGTTTCCGCCGCGCTGCCGAAACCGGCGTATTGCCGCATTGTCCAGAACCGGCCCCGGTACATGGTCGGCTGAACACCGCGCGTGTACGGATAACTGCCCGGAAATCCCAGCGCTTCAGGGTAGTGTAATCCGGCCGTGTCTTCCGGCGTATAGAGCCGATTGATCGGTGTGCCGGAGATCGATGTAAATTTTTTCTTGCGTTCCCCAAAACGGGACAGCGCTTTATCCAGCGGTCCCTGTTCCCATGTCTGCCGGCCGTTCTTTATCGCTTCCAGTTCATCTCTTCCTGCCATGACTGCCTCCTCGCATGCGGCCTGAAACAGGCCTGATTTGAAATCGTCTGCCGGCCGTTATCTTTCGCACAACTCGACCAGCACCCCGCCGGTGGCTTTGGGATGTAAAAAAGCAATGCGCGCGCCGCCCGCGCCCTGGCGGGGCGTTTCGTCGATGAGCCGGACGCCCTTGCTTTTGAGTTCGGCCAGGGCGGCGTCTATATCGGGCACCCGAAACGCCACATGCTGAATACCTGTGCCCCGCTTTTCAATATATTTGGCCACCGGCCCGTCGGGCGATGTGGATTCGAGCAGTTCGACTTCGCTTTCGCTGACCGGGAAGAAGGCCGTGGTTACCTTCTGGGGGGCAACGGTTTCGGTGCCTTCAAAAGCCAGACCCAGAATATCGGACCAGAACTTTTTTCCGTCATCAATATTGTTGACCGCAATCCCGAGGTGGTCGATTTTAAGTATTTCCATTTTCAGACTCCTTTGGCATATAATTTCTCGGTTTCCGGCAATCCGTCACCGGTGGCCGGTTTTCCGCCAGATGCCGGGGCCTGGGCGGGCGCCGGTTCCCGATCCGGTTTTGGCCCCCGGGGATGCGAGATCCCCCGCCATACCATTTCAAACATGGCGTTCGATTCTTCCGCCAGACGGTACGTCTGTCCCCGCGAGACCCACATGAAAAACGACCGCTGAACGAACCCCATCATGAGATCAAGGAGAATGCCGGTCCGCACCGTGGGATCGAATACGTCTTCGGCCTGTCCCTGGCGCAGCACATCCATGAACATGTCGATCATCTGATGCTGTTTGAAGGTTTCGTCAGCCATCCAGGTTTTCATGGGGACCGTCATAAAAAGAATCCGCCCCAGCTCGGGATGCCGTTCGTAATAATCGAGCTGCACCCAGAATACCTTGCGGATCTTTTCCCTGAGATCTTCAATCCCCTGAAGGTGGTCAATGATCCGGTCGGTGAGTTTACCGAGGGAGACATCGACAAAGGTAAAGAGCAGTTTTTCCTTGCTGCCGAAATAATTGTAGATGGTGCTGAAGCTGATCCCGGCCCGCTTGGCCACGTCCCGCATGGTGGCCTTATGAAAATCCGAATTGGAAAAAACATCCATCACCACTGTTTCCAGGCGATTGAAAATATCCGGATTGAGTTTGTCAATCATTGTTACTGAATACCTGTTCTGCGCCAAAACGTTATCTGGCCGCAATTTTTGGAATCATCCCAACCTGTATCCAAGCTGTTTCTTTTCTGTATCGTAACATTGTTACATAATATACTTTCAGCTGGTTTTATTTGTCAAGTCTATTATCATTTTCAATATCCGGATCAAATTATCCCGGACAGGCCAGGAACAAAATTGATTCTTGACAAATACCGGGCAGCATGGTTATTTTGACCGTTTAATGGAAAAAGACGGGGCAGTTGCCCGATTGTATTTAAACAACCGGCCGGACTGGTACTTGACGGTTACGCTGAAAACAACAGTCGTGCGGCAAAAAACGGCAGCGGTGCACGACGCATAGAGGAAATGATCATGAAGAGAACCTATCAACCGAGTCAAAGAAAACGAACACGCAAGCATGGTTTCTTAAAACGGATGTCTACCAAAACCGGCCGCCGGGTCATTAACCGACGACGGGCAAAAGGACGAAAACGACTGGCCCTGTAACAAAATGGCTGAGATCATCTGCAGAGGTGGTTTTCGGTCAGCGGTTTTTTGCCCGGACAGCATGCATCCGGCCACGACGCGTTGCGGCCGGACAAAACAGAAAGCGCGGTCGGACGACAGTGCCAATCGTCGCACCGTGCAATAACTTAACGGGGGCGGACTGAGCCAGTACACGTATACGAAAGCCGACCGGCTGCTTAAACGATCGGCATATCTGTATTTAACGCGAACCGGCAGGCAGGTCCGAAATCGGCATTTTATTATTCGCTATGCGGTCAGCGACACCGGCAGATCAAAAGTAGGGCCGACGATCACCAGAAAAGTGGGCAACGCCGTTGTGCGCAACCGGTTAAAACGATTGATACGAGAATATTTTCGACACCATCGCCACCAACTGGATCCCGCACTGGACCTGATGATTATTGCCCGAAAACCGGCGGCCGGATTAACGTCCGGGCAGGTATTTGATTCACTGGACCAACTGTTCACAACTATTTCCGGAAACTGATTGATGGTTAAACGTATCCTCTCGATGCCAATTTTAATCATGATTCGATTGTACCAATACCTTGTTTCACCGGTTTTGGGTCCCCACTGTCGTTTCAGTCCCAGCTGTTCGGAATATGCCTATCAGGCCCTGACGCGCTACGGCCTGATCAAGGGCACCCGCCTGGCCGTTTGCCGCATATTTAAATGTCACCCGTTTCACCCCGGAGGGATTGACCCGGTCCCTTAGAAACCGATGAGGGCGTAACGGCTGCTTTAATTTTCTCCAGAAACTGACTTGAACCATGTCCCCCTTGACGCATTGCCGGGGATAATAACTGCCTAACCATCAGGAGCGTATTATGGAACAAGGACGTGTATTTATTGCCATCGTCCTGTCATTGCTTGTTTTTATCGGCTGGGATTACTTTTTCGTCAGCCGAACGCCCAAAACCCCCCAGCCGGTCGCCGGGAACCATTCACCAGAGAAAGCCGCTTCGGAAGCGACCCCTTCTCCTGCGGTTCAGCCGGCGAAAACCGAAGCTCAGCCGACCCCTGCAGCGAATCCCGAGACGCCCCTCAAGGCCGGCGCCACCGGCCGAACGATAATCGTTAAAACACCGCTGTACACGGTTGACCTGTCCGAAAATGGTGGAAACATTACCGGATTCACATTAATGCGATACCGGGAAACCATTGCCAAAAATTCACCTTTCAAACAGCTGATATCGAAAAAAAATGCTTTTGGCACGGTGCGACTGGATCTACCCGGCATGAACATGAAAGACGCCACTTATCAGACGGATACCCAGGACACCGAGATTGCCGTCGAAGGCCAGAGCCGGCCCCTGACATTTATCGGCCATCTTCCCGATGGAATCATTGTGGAAAAAACCTATTCCTTTTCACCGGATACGTATCTGATCGACCTGACCGTGACGATTAAAAATGCCGGTGATCATCCGGTTTCGGTGAAACCCGTCATCTCGCTGCTCAAATACGAGGGGCCCGAGAAAAAAACGCGCTATGGTTTTACCGGCCCAAGCGGATACGTCAACGGCAGCCTCGAGCAGGTAAAAAAGAAAAAAATTGCCGAACGGGTCAGCTTTACGGGCCCTGTCGAATGGATCGCCATCCAGGATCGATACTTTGTGACCAGCATTATTCCGGCCAGCCCGGATAAGATGGCCATGCAGGTATCTCTGCAGAATTCGGTTTATATTCGCAACGAACTCGTTTCTCCGGCGACCCCGGTTAACCCCAATGCCGAAAACAAATTTTCGTACCAGCTTTTTTTCGGCCCCAAAAGCTTGAAACTGCTCAAAAGCTACAACCACCACCTGTCGAAGATCATCAACTTCGGCTGGTTTGACATCCTGGCCAAACCCCTGTTGTGGCTGATGAATTTTATATACGCCCACATCATTGCCAACTATGGTATCGCTATTATTATTCTGACGCTGATCACCAAAGTATTGCTCTGGCCGCTGGGTCAAAAAAGCTACAAATCGATGAACGCCATGAAAAAACTGCAGCCACTGACAGCGGAGATTAAGGAAAAATACAAAGACGACAAGAAAAGAATGAACGAAGAGGTCATGGCGCTCTATCGGTCTTACAAAGTCAACCCCATGGGCGGGTGTCTCCCCATGGTGGTCCAGATCCCTGTCTTTTTCGGATTGTACCGGATGCTCTATGGCGCCATCGAACTCCGGCATGCCCCGTTTTTTGGCTGGATCAACGATCTGTCCGCACCGGACCGGCTGTTCCATTTCAGCTATGCCATTCCATTTATGCAGCCGCCGTACGGGATTCCGGTTTTGACCCTGATCATGGGCGTTACCATGTTTCTGCAGCAGAAACTGCAACCCGCCATGGGGGATGCCGCACAGGCAAAAATGATGATGTTGATGCCGGTTTTTTTCACCTTTATTTTTGTCAACTTTCCAGCCGGACTGGTTTTATACTGGCTGGTAAACAATGTCTTCTCCATCCTCCAGCAACGCTTTGCCCAGAGCCCGGGACAATAAAAATACCCGGTAGAGTCCATCAGGGAGAATGATTGTGACACAATTGGAATTTCAAGCAAAAAATGTCAAGAAAGCCGTCGCCAAGGCCTGTAAAGAATTAAACATTAAAGCGACAGACCTCAAATATCAGATTAATTCATACGGATCATCGGGAATTTTTGGCCTGGTCGGAGCCCGCAGGGCAAAGATCTCCGTAACAATCCCATCGGATCATTCGCCAGCGTCTCCCCGCCGGCCGAATCGGCCGAAAAAGGCAGAACGGTCTCCCGTTTCCGTTGAAACAGAAGCGGACGCGCCATCAGTATCGCAGCCGTCTGAATCTGCACCGCCGGAAACGACCGTGGTATCCACCGGGCCGGATTCAGCAGGAGATACGGCCCGCCCCAGTGCATCCTCCGTGTCCGAAGCGATCGATCTGGCCGATGTTTCCGAGCAGGGCCGGATTTTTCTGCAGCGCCTGACCGATGCCATCACACCGGACACCGCCATCGCCTGCACTGCCGATCAAAACAAAATTTCTTACAATATAACGGACGGAAACCCGGCTGTTTTAATCGGTAAACATGGCCAGACCCTGGAGGCATTGCAATATTTAACCGAAAAAGCCGTCAACCGCAAAGTCGACCAGCGGATCATCGTTGAAGTGGATGTGGCCGAATATCAGGCCAAGCGGCGGGAAAAGTTGATTGATCAGGCCCGGCGCATGGCCGACAAGGCCGCCTCAAACGGCAGATCAGTGACAATCGGCCCCATGAGTCCCCAGGATCGCCGAATTGTCCATTTAACCCTCAAACCCGATGCCCGCGTTCGCACGCAAAGTATCGGCCGGGGCATCACGCGCAAATTAACGATCCACCCCAAGAAGAAACGTCGGCAGCCCGGCGGCCGTCAATCATGACCGCCGGTTATTAAAGAACCGACCCGCCAGTCGTTCCCGGTCCACAGGAGGTCAGGTACCGGTTTGACCATAAAGCGTCCGGGCCAGCCGGTCGATCATGTCGATACGGCGGACGGCGTCTGCGGCACCTTCGACGGGAATCCGAATTCCCCGCAGCATTAACGTCTCCAAATTATCGGTTGCCCGCATTTTCTCAAGCGCCAGTGCGGATTGCGCCGCCGTCACCCAGCGGCGTTTTTCCGTCATCAACTGTTCATAGCCACTTTCCCCGGCACCGGTTCGACTGGCCAGTTCGACAATAAACCCGAAACAGTCGGTAAAATCCGGTTGCCCGACGTCGAAAGCATCCAAAAAACGGCACAGCAGACGGGACCCGGCGGAACCGCATGGCAGGCCGGTATTGCGCAGCCGAATGTAAAGCATTGTTTTCCGGTCAAGTCCGGCGCACCGCTCAATGGCCTGCCGCAGGGATGGATCCGGCCGCCAGCAGATGTGCAGCCGTCGGACAAAGCGCTCGGCCGCCGATGTCGCCAGGGGGACTGCCACGCATCCCTGCCACACGGGGAATTCAACGGGCACCACAGGTATATTTGCGGCCAGGCCACCGGACACCCGGGCTTCGTCCGGGGGCGAAAAATCATGTGTGCCGAGAAACGGTTCCAGAGCTAACTGGAACCGGTCATCGGGGAAAAGAAGAAGATCGGCAAGCGCATCCCGGTCTTCGTTGGTTTCATCCGCAAGAATTTTCTGCAACTGCCCAAGTGACTGGCAGTCAAATGTCGTGGCGACGAAATCGGTTACCGTCTGGTCGGCCGCCAGACCCTGTAAAAGCAGGGACAGAAGGCGGTCGACGAGCGCCTGGCAGTGACCGTTGCTTCCGGAGGTCATTTCCCGCCTATCCTTCCAGAACGGATCCGACGCTGCCGAAAAAGAAACGGTCTTCTCCCAGCCGGTTATACAGGGTGGCCGCCTTGGCCAGGCCTGTACAATGAGATACGCCCAGCCGTTCGATATGGAACTGATCAATGGCCGCAATGGTTTCGTCAAACTGGTTTCCGCTTGAAAAGCCCAGGTGCGTACCACCGATAATGGCATAAATCCGATCGCGTCCCAGCTGATCCAGTACGTAACGGATAATATTGACCATTCCGGCATGGGCGCATCCCAGAACCAGGATCAGCCCCTTGTCACTGTCGATGACCAGAGATAAATCGTCATCAATGGGGTCGGGGTGGATCGGGTCCGTATCCGGTGGATACACCGTCATGTTGGGGTCACTTTTTTCAAAACCGGTTGAACGGGGGATTTCACCGGTCAGATAAATGCCCGGGCCGATGGGGGTCATTTCCCGGCTGAGCTTGAACCGGGCGCCCAGCGATTCGAGAAACGGCCGACGATATGGAATCCCGATATACCGCTTTGCGCCGTCTTTGGCCCAGAACCGATCGAAAAACATGGACGGATGGCCGTAAACATCCACCGCCCCTTTGAGTTTCAGGACGGCGGGCAATCCGCCGGTATGGTCATAATGGCCGTGGCTGATCATGATGGCCTTTATTTTTTTTAAATCTTTGCCCAGCGCCAGCGCATTGGAGACAATGCCCATTCCCTGACCGGTATCAAAGAGGTAATCTCCCTTTTCCGTTTCAACCAGACAGGCAAACCCATGTTCCCCCACGATACCGAAGGGGATTTCAACCGAATTTTCACACAGAATTGTTACGCGTGTTTTCATTTTTCCTCCTTTGTGCGGAATAGGAATGCTTCGTTGGATGCCAGCGGTCCATTACCCGTATTCAAGGCATCGATAACAGCGGCCATGTCCGGGGGAACCGGTGCTTCGAACCGCACCCTTTTCCCCGTGGACGGATGAGTAAATCCAAGGCAGCGGGCGTGCAGCATCTGGCGGGGAATTCGGATGCGTCGGCCAGGGCCGGTGTCGAGGGTGTGAATATTCCGGCGGGGGCCATATACCGCATCGCCAACCACCGGATGGCCCAGCGCATTGAGATGCACCCGGATCTGATGGGTGCGGCCGGTTTTCAGGTGGAGCCGAACCAGAGTTGCCGACGGATACCGTCGGACCACCTGCCAGAGCGTCCGTGCCCGCCGCGACCGTCGCCCGTGGACAGTCATTTGTTTTCGATTCACCGGATGTCGGCCGATGGGCTGGTCAATTTCTCCGGTTTCGTCCAGCCTCCGGCCGCTGGCCAGGGCAAGATATTCCTTATGCACGGTACGAGCCTTGAACTGGGCTGAAATATGCTGGTGGGCTGCGTCATTCAGGGCGACGACCAGGCACCCGGACGTATCTTTGTCGAGCCGGTGGACAATTCCCGGCCGCATGCGCCCACCCACCGCAAAAATATCCGGAAAGTGGTAAAGCAGACCGTGCACCAGAGTCCCGGTTTTGTGCCCGGGCGCCGGATGGACCACCAGGCCCGGCGGTTTATTGACCGTGATAATATCATCATCCCGGTAAAGAATTTCCAGGGAAATATCTTCAGGGATGATCTCCTCTGGATCGGGCGGGGGGAAGCGGCCCCGGATCTCATCGCCGGAATGAACAGGCTGTGCCGGTTTAACCACCCGGTCTTTGATACGGATGAAGCCGTCCTTAATCAGGCCGGCGGCCTGGGTCCGTGAACATGTGGGATAATGGCCGACAATAACCATATCCAGGCGAAGACCGTCTTCGGCCCGGGTGGCGGTGAAGCGGATATCACCTGTATGGGTCTGCATGGCTGATGAGGGTCAGCTGTCTGGGGTCTCGGGGGGAGGGAACAGGGCCGTTATTTCGGATTGAACCGTTTCTTCGGTAACTTCCCGGGCCGTTGAGATTTCTTTTACCAAAAGGGTCTGGGCCGTGTCGTAAAGCTTACGCTCGCCGAAGGACAGGTCTTTGGTGTGCTTGAGCAACGACAGATCCCGGTATACCTCGGCCACATCACGCAACGAGCCGGTTTTGATCTTGTCCATGTATTCCCGGTACCGCCGGTTCCAGGTCTGGCTCTCGCTGGCCGAGTCGACGCCGGTGGTCATTACCTCAAAAATTTTGGGGACGTCTTTTTTATCGATGACATCGCGCAGGCCGACCTGGCTGACATTGGCTGTCGGAATCATGATGGTCATGCCGCTCTCGATGACCTTCAGGATATAAAAATCCTGTTTTTTGCCGTTGATATCACGGCTTTCCACGGAGTCAATCCGGCCAACGCCATGCGCGGGGTAGACCGCCAGATCGCCCACGCAAAATTCCTTTTTGCCGTTGTCGTTCTCATCTGTGGGGGGAGTCAAATTTTCACTCATTATTAACACCGATAATAGCTGAAAGTAGGTATGGATTAATATGACTATCTGTACTGTTTTAACACGATCCCTGTATTTAATCAAATAAAAAAGGGCCGGCGTTCGGCGCCGGCCCTTTTTTCTCATAACTTCAATTATCAGGAAATACCGCTTACATCAAAAACGGTACCATCAATAACGCCACAACATTCAAGATCTTGATCATCGGATTGACAGCCGGTCCCGCGGTATCTTTATAGGGGTCGCCGACGGTATCACCGGTGACGGCCGCTTTATGGGCATCGCTGCCTTTGCCGCCCAGATGACCATCTTCAATGTATTTCTTGGCATTGTCCCAGGCCGCGCCACCGGTGGTCATGGACAGGGCCACAAAAACGCCGGTAACAATGGAACCGATCAACAGACCGCCCAAGGCGATTTTGCCAAGAAAAATGCCTACAATGATCGGTGCGATAACAGGCAGCAGCGCCGGTACCAGCATCTCTTTGAGAGCAAACTTGGTGACGATATCCACACAGGCACCATAATCCGGTTTGGCGGTGCCTTCCATAATGCCGGGAATCTCACGGAACTGGCGTCGGACCTCTTCAACCACCGCACCACCGGCGTTTCCCACGGCCTTCATGGCAATGGATGCGAAAAGATACGGAAGCAGACCACCGATAAAAAGACCAATAATGACATTGACGTCGGCCAGGTCAAACCGCAATCCTTCTGTACCGCCATGAAGCGAAAATTCCTGTACATATGCGGCAAACAGAACCAGCGCGGCCAGCCCGGCGGACCCGATGGCATAGCCTTTGGTTACGGCCTTGGTTGTATTGCCCACCGCGTCCAGCGGATCGGTGACGGCACGGACACTCTCATCCATATCAGCCATTTCAGCAATACCACCCGCGTTATCGGTAATCGGACCATATGCGTCGATGGCGATAACCATACCCGTCATGGACAGCATCGACATGGCGGCCATTGCAATGCCATAAAGCCCGCCAAAATGATAGGCCAGATAAATAGCCGTGCAGATGGCCAGCACCGGTGCCGCCGTTGCCTGCATGGAGACGGCCAGCCCGGCGATAATATTGGTGCCGTGTCCCGTGGTTGATGCCTGGGCGATGCTTTTCACGGGGTTGTAAATACCGGTGTAATATTCAGTGATGATGACAATCACCACGGTCAGTACGAGGCCGGTCAGGGTGCAGTAGTAGATATTCATGGCCGACAGATCACCCAGATCGCCCATGAATTTATTGGCGGCATAGTAAAACGCCACGGCGGCAATGATGGCGGCGCCAAACATTCCTTTGTACAGGGCGCCCATGATATATTCGCTCTTTCCCAGACGGACAAAAAAGATGGCGATAATGGAGGCGATAATGGAGATGGCGCCAAGAATCAGTGGAAATTCAATGGCCATCTGGTTTTTGGGAAACAGCAGCGAGCCGATCAGCATGGCCGCCACCGCAGTGACCGCATACGTCTCAAACAGGTCAGCCGCCATTCCCGCACAGTCGCCCACATTGTCACCGACATTATCGGCGATCGTGGCCGGGTTGCGCGGGTCGTCTTCCGGAATCCCGGCTTCGACCTTACCCACCAGGTCGGCACCGACATCGGCCCCCTTGGTAAAAATACCGCCGCCCAGCCGGGCGAAAATAGAGATCAGGCTGCCGCCAAATCCCAGCGCGACCAGGGTCATGACATCGTGTGTCACGGTATAATAACCGGCAACGGCAGTCAGTGCCAGACCAGCGACAATCATACCCGTGACGGATCCACCCCGAAATGCCATCGACAGCCCGGCCGCCATTCCCTTGCGGGCCGCTTCAGCTGTCCGGACGTTGGCCAGGACCGATACCCGCATCCCGATATATCCGGCCATAAAAGAAGACACGGCACCGACCAGAAAACCAATCGCGGTTCGGGCCCCCATGGTATAAAAAATAATGCCGAAGATAATAATCCCGGCAATGCCCATGCTTTTCATCTGACGATTGAGATACGCAACCGCGCCTTCCTTGATGGCGCTGGCAATCTCCTGCATTTTATCATTTCCGGCAGGCGCGCCTTTTACGATTATTGCCAGAATGAGCGAAAACAATACCCCGACGACGCCGACCAGGGTACATGTCAATGGGATATTTCCTGTTACGATATTTAGTACAGAATCCATTTTACCCTCCATCTCGAAATTGATTAACAAATCACATCTTTTGACCGTTAAACCTGTTCATCGCCGCCAATGTTCCCTCGCTGAGCATCACCTGGACCGCCTCGGTTGCCCGTTCAATCGTCTTTCGCAGGAGTTCCCGCTCAGATGATTCAAAAGGCCTCAGTACGTGTTCCGTCACATCGATCCCGGGCAACGGCCGCCCGACACCAATACGCAACCGATTGAACGCGTCACCTCCAAACGCTTCCATGATGGATCTCAAACCGTTATGACCGCCGCTGCCTCCTTTCTTTTTAATTTTTATCGTCCCCAATGCAAGGTCGATATCGTCGTGCACGATGATCAAGTCTTCGTACTTAAAAGATTGTCGTTCCACCAGTTTTTGTGTTGGCGGACCGCTTAGATTCATATAAGCCAACGGTCTGCCCAGGCAAACCGTCATCCTGTCCAGCGTCCGGCACCCGAATTCGATATCCTTCAGTTTACCGCCAAGCGTGATGTGCCACTGAGCCGCCAGCGCATCGACAACCATGAAACCCACATTATGGCGTGTTTTTCGATATTTTCGCCCGGGATTTCCCAGTCCGACCACCAGGTGCCTGTCCCGGGTATTCATTTGGCGCCGTTTGGGTCAGCAGATTGTTCAGGCGTCTTTGGTTTCGGCATCGCTATCGGCACCGTCAGCGTCAGCGCCTTCTTCGGCTTCGACGTCGCCTTCCTCGCCTTCAATTTCTTCATCCTCAGGCTCTTCAACTTCCATGGCGGCGCTGACAACCGTCATGACGGTAAAATCACTTTCCGTGTTAATTTCAACGCCTTCGGGCAACGGGATTGATTTAACATGAAGCGAGTCGCCAATATCCAGATCGGAAATATCCACTTCAATTACATCCGGTATCCGGGACGGCAGACAGGTCACTTCCAGTTCCCGGCGAATGATCTGCAGCATGCCGCCTTCCTCAACTCCCTTGGATTTACCAGTGATTTCCACCTGAACCGTAACTGTAATCTGTTTGTTCAAATCGATTTCATAAAAATCGGCATGGATCAGGGCTTCGGTTGTGGGGTGCGTCTGCAGCTCTTTGATCATCACTGATTTTGAATAGGTATCTCCGTTATGGATAACCAGGTCCAGAATTGTCTGACCGGACGCCGTCGTTTTGAAAATTTTCTCCAGCTCCTTGACGTCTATGGATAAAGAAACCGGATCGATGCCCGGGCCGTAAAGCACCGCCGGCATTCGGCCGGCAGCGCGAAGCACGCGCGCGGGGCCGTTACCTGTTTCAGTACGGACATTGGCGTTTAGTTTAATGAGTTCCAAGAATAATACCTCCTGTTTGAAAATACTCTTTTTCAGTTTTTTATAAGTCAGATGCGCCCGGGGCCTGTTATTTCAAGCCCAGGAAGCCATAGCTACACAAAAAGCGAATGCACGGAATCGCCCGTGTGACTGCGGATAATCGCTTCACCGATTAGTTCGGCAATGGTCAGCACCGTAAATTTTTGACTGGCAGCCGCTTCGGGTTTTAAAGGAATCGTATCGGTGACAATAACAGACTTGAGAGGCGATTTTTTAATCCGCTCGATGGCCGGGCCGGAAAGCACCGGATGGGCGCAGCATGCGTGTATTTCCCGGGCGCCGTTTTTCATGAAAGCGCCGGCCGCTTCGGTCAGCGTGCCTGCCGTATCCACCATGTCGTCCAGAATAACCACCACTTTATCGGTGACATCGCCGATGACGGCCATGGCCTTGGCCTGGTTCGGCGCATCCCGGCGTTTGTCGACAATCACCAGATCCGCATTCAACCGTTTGGCGAAGGCCCGGGCCCGTTCCACCCCACCGGCATCCGGGGAAGCAATGACGAGGTCCTTTTTAAAATGATCCTGGATATAATTGATAATCACCGGCGCGGCAAACAGGTTGTCCACGGGAATATTAAAAAAGCCCTGAATCTGTCCGGCGTGCAGGTCCATGGTGATCACCCGATGCGCCCCGGCGGTAGTGATCAGATCGGCTACCAGTTTGGCGCTGATTGGTACGCGGGGCGCCACTTTTTTATCCTGCCGGGCATAGCCATAATACGGGATCACCGCCGTGATGCGTCGGGCGGATGACCGTTTGATGGCATCGATCATCAGCAGCATTTCCACCAGATTCCGATTTACCGGCGCACAGGTGGATTGAACCACAAAGATGTCTCTGAGGCGAACATTGTTATCGATTTCGATCTGAATTTCACCATCGCTGAAGGTGGTTATTTTCGATTCGCCGGGCGTCACCTTCAGATAGTCGCATATTTTTTTAGCCAAATCCGGGTTTGAATTCCCGGAAAACACAAAAAAATCATTATTTTCTGCCATTACTGAAATATCCTGTCGTAGTCGCGTGTCAATTTCATTAATATAGGCCTTGTCATTTTTCAAAAAATGGCTGGGGCGGGAGGATTCGAACCTCCGAATGCAGGAATCAAAATCCTGTGTCTTTGCCACTTGACGACGCCCCAGCAACCAGCCGGGTCTTAAGCACCTGCCAGCCCTGATGACGGGAAAGATCCATGAAAGCATCCCGGGCCCTGGCCTCATCATTGAAAAGTCCGAATACTGTCGGCCCGCTTCCAGACATCAAAGCACCCGTGGCACCCTGCGCCAGCAACGCCTGTTTGATGGTTTCAATCATCGGATATTTTACTGCCGTGACACTTTCAAGGTCATTGCATAAGCACGTTGTTATCCTATCCGACCGAAAATGTTCCCATTCCATTTTGGAATATAAATTAGTATTTTTAAGTCGCTGTTGGCATTTTGTCAATCTTAATTTCAGGTTTTGGTAAACAAGTGCCGTGGAAATTCGGATCGGAGGACGAATGAGTATCACCGGAAGCGACGGCAGCCCGGCTGCCGGTTTGAGAATTTCGCCAATGCCGGTCGCAATCGCCGGGCGCCCGAAAATAAAAAAAGGGACATCGGCGCCCAGTTTCACCGCCATTGCCATCAACGCATCCCGGCTGAAGGGCGTGTTATCCATCCGGTTCAACGCCATCAGGACCGCTGCCGCATTGCTGCTGCCGCCGCCCAGCCCGGCGGCCACAGGAATCCGTTTGGTGATTTCCATGTGCACGCCGAAGGGCCGTTTTTTTTTATCCCGGACCCGGCGGGTTAAAAACAGGCGGGCGGCACGGCAGACCAGATTGGTCTCATCCTCGGGGACATCCGGATCGGTACAGGTAACGGTAATATTTCGCCGGGTTAGCCGGATCGTTATCGTATCGGCCAGCGTCAGTGGACACATCAATGTGACCAGTTGATGGTATCCATCGGAGCGCCTGCCGGTGACCGCTAAAAACAGGTTAACCTTGGCAGGGGAAACAAATGAAATCGGGGTTTGTGTCATGGGGTATCCCCGGCTGAACAAGTTCAGGGACTCTTCCGGAAGCCGGGTCAGCGGTTATTGTGATTCCGAAACATAGCCCATTCGCAAATCGTACAAAAGTCCCTTGAGCATTCTTTCTTCCTCTCCCGTCAGGTTCCCCCTGGTTTTTTCTTCCAGCATGGCGATGATGTCAATGGTCTGTTTCGCCAGTTCCAGGTTTTTGGCCTGGTTTCCGGTGGTGGGGTCGGCGATCTTGCCAAGATGCACCAGCGCGGAATGGTTAAGGGAAACAATGAACGTGGCAAACGTCATTACCGGCATCGTGGGGGGTGGCGTCTTCCGGCCGGCGGGTTCCTGGCCTTTGCTGTCCGTCGCCATGTTCTCTTTGTCTGTCATTCTAAACTCCTGAATTTTTTCGGTGACAAGCTTACCTTCAGTATCTCAGGCCATTATAAGTCAATTTTCCGTTGGGGCCATTATTGCCGGAACTGCGTTCACAGAAACAGGCGCTATACTTTCGCCGGGTCGTTGACCACATTGTCTGTCTGGCCGTTTTTCAGGTACTCAATCATCTGCTCGGCCACGGCCACGGCCACATTGGTCTGGGCCTCACGGGTGGATGCTCCCAGGTGCGGGGTCCCGATGACCTGATCCAGCTGCAACAGGGGCAGGTTTCCCGGCGGTTCGGTTTCAAAGACATCCAGCGCCGCGCCGGCCACCTTCCCGCCGGTGATCGCCGCGTAAAGATCCGCCTGATTGACGATCCCCCCTCGGGCACAGTTGATCACCATGACGCCCGGTTTCATTTTTTCAAATGCCGCTGCATCGAGCAGACCGGTGGTTTCCTTCATTTTGGGTACGTGCACCGTAATGTAATCGGCACTGCGGTAAAGCGCGTCCAGTGAAACAGCCTTGAATCCGTCCTTCTCGATGGTTTCGGCCGGAATAAACGGATCATAAACAAGAACCTGCATTTTCATGCCACGTGCGCGGTCAGCCACGATGGCGCCGATCTTGCCGTATCCGACGACGCCCAGCATTTTTTTGAATACTTCCCGTCCCTGCAGTTTTTTCTTTTCCCACTGCCCGGCTTTCAATGTGGCCGTTCCCCGGGGAATATTGCGTGACAGGGCCATCATCATGCCAATGGTGTGTTCGGCAGCGGAAACCACATTGCCGCCCGGTGTATTCATGACGGCCACTCCTTTTTCGGTGGCTGCGGGGATATCGACATTATCCAGGCCGATACCGGCCCGGCCAATGATTTTCAGACAGGTGGCCGCTTCCAGCAGATCCCGGGTAACTTGGGTCCCGCTGCGAATCACCAGGCCGCTGTAATCGCCGATGATTCCTTTCAGTTCTTCAGGAGACAGGCCGGTTTTTACATCCACCTCAATCCCTTCTGCGGCCTCAAACATTTTGATACCGATTTCACCCAGCACGTCGCTGACCAGTACTTTCATTTCTTCCCCCCCTAATCTTGGGTATGGTTGTTTCAATATCAATCGGGTTGTTTATATGTAGCATCTCAGCTATGAAAATAACATCAAAAAACAGGGGGATTTGTCAAGAGACAGCGGCCCGCCCCTGTTTTTTTCAGAGTTCTGGATATTCAGGCATTCGATCCTTTCACTGCGACGATTGATTCTGACTGGTTTTACGCTGTTTGTTATCAGGAATAAAAAAGATGGAAAAACGCTCCGCAAACATCCCCGGATCTTCCCCGGGTCTGACCTGGCCGCCACTCATTCGGGGAACACTGGTTAAACGGTACAAACGCTTCCTGGCCGATATCCGCCTGGTCGATGGAACGATCATTACAGCGCACTGCACCAACTCCGGGCGCATGGATACCTGTAGCCAGCCGGGGCGGCCGGTGTACATCTCCCGGGCAACCAATCCAAAAAGAAAACTCAAATACACATGGGAGCTGATTGAAATGCCCGGCTCCCTGGTGGGCGTTAATACGTTGCTGCCCAATCGTCTCGTGGCGGACGCCATTGCCACCGGACAGGTGGCCGCGCTCACGGGATATACCAATCTGAAACGGGAGGTGAGCGTCGGGGAACGTTCCCGGCTCGACATCTGCCTGTCTGGCGGGCGCCGGCGGCGCTGCTATGTTGAAGTCAAAAACTGCACCCTTGTAAAAAACGGTCGGGCCTGTTTTCCCGACGCCGTCACAACGCGGGGCCTGAAACATTTGAACGAACTGCAGAATCTGGTGCGTGCCGGCCACCGGGGCGTGATATTTTTTCTGATTCAGCGGATGGATGCCACCGTTTTTTCCCCGGCCGACCCGATCGATCCGGATTATGGTAAGGGGCTGCGTCAAGCCGTCTGCGATGGTGTGGAAATTCTGGTCTTTGACGTTTTCATTGACCTGAATCGGATCTGCCTGCGCCGCGAAATTGCTGTTGATCTGAATAGAAAACCAATCGGATAGACAAATATTCAAGATCGACCGCCCACAGCCAGACCAGACAGGGGGGGCATACCCCAACCCATTGAAAATACAAGAGGATCAATATGAAAAAAGATTGACACTTTCCATGTCTTTAAGTACAGTGCGTCAATATCCTCACAATATGTCGTAGCGAAAACCAGAGGCTGATATATGTTATGACTTATTTCGTTACCGATTCCGACTTGAACAGATATACTTTTCTGAACCTGAAGGCCCCTTCACATTAGAACGAACCTGGATACCACATGGCGGCGACCTGCAACCTGAAAAAGGAGAAAAAACATGACACTGTTACTCTGTAAGCTGTGGCCTTATCTGGCTGGCGGCCTGGTCGGCTGGCTGTTGGCCGGTTGGCTTTCGCGCTGGTTGAAGTACGGAGAGCCACCTGTTAGAAAAGAAATAATTGTCGAAAAAAAGATCGACAATCCCGACCATTTATCTCTGATCAGCCAGCTAAAAGCTGAAAATGCGACGATTGAAAACCTGAAAGCCGAAATCAGCCGTTTGGAAAACGCCAAACCCAAGGTGGTTGAAAAGATTGTCGAAAAATTCATTGACAATCCTGAGCACTTATCTCTGATCAGCCGGCTAAAAACTGAAAATAAAACCATTGACGATCTTAAAGCCAGAATTAATCATTTTGAAAACGCCGAACCCAAAGTGATTGAAAAAACGGTCGAGGTCGAGAAGCGGGTTGACAATCCCGAGCATCTCCAGCGGATCCGTTTTCTTGAAACTGAAAATATCAAGATCAATCATCTTAAAGCGACGGTCAAATCCTTGGCGCAGGGCCCCGATATAGATGTAAAGGCAGCCCGGGCGGCCGGGCTTTCGATTAAGAATGAAAATGATTTTTCGGTTATCGAAGGGATTGGCCCCAAAATCAATTCTCTGATCCATGAAGCGGGTATTCACTCTTTCAGAGAATTATCTCAAACAGACCCTTCAAATATTCAAAAAGTTCTGGACGAGGCAGGTCCGAACTTCAGACTGGCCAATCCGGGCACATGGCCCGATCAGGCTTATCTTGCGGCAAACAACCGCTGGTCGGCATTAAAAGCCCTGCAGAATATTCTGGACGGCGGGGTTTATCCGGATGGGTCTGCATCAGCGGGAAAAGCAAAATCCGTGACGAGTGGCAACGCGCCGCATCTTACCGATCAGATAATCCGCCTGAAAAAAGAACTGAAAGCATATCAGCGGGGGCCGGAGATAGACATGGAAAAGGCCCGGGCTGCCGGTTTTCATATCAGCCGTAAAGATAACAGTGAAGATTTTACCGTCATTGAAGGCATTGGCCCGGGCATCAGTAAACTGCTCCATAATGCGGGGATCCATACCTATCAATCACTTGCCGATACAAAAATCTCCCATATTCAAAAGATACTGGATGCGGCCGGCCCCAGCTTCAGGCTGGCCAGGCCGGATACCTGGCCAGACCAGTCAAATCTTGCGGCATCAAACCAATGGGCCGCCTTAAAAGCCTGGCAGGATATTCTTGACGGAGGTGAAAAATAATCATGACTCAGACAAATAAAGAATATATTTCACCCTGTTGGCCAAAATTTCGCAGTCTCTGGTGGATAGTCACCATCATCCTTTTCATCCTGTTGCTGCTGTTGTGGCTGCTGGGATATGGCCCGGGCGGAACGTACTGCCAGGCGCCCGGCCCGGGCGGACAGATTGTCAAAAGTATTGTTCCCGCCCCGGACACCACCGCCCCGACCATCACACTGAATGCGCCCTCAGAGATACACCTTGTCGAGGGGAGCGATTACAGGGATGCCGGCGCGGTGGCAACGGACCTGATTGATGGAAGCCTGACTGTATCGAAAAGCGGGACGGTGAACACGGGAACACCTGGAGAATATACAATTACCTATACCGCCACCGATACGGCCGGCAATACCGCCACAGCAACACGGACTGTCATTGTCCAGTCCCCTGAAAAAGCGGATACGGCCAAGCCGGTTGTGACGCTGACCGGCC
>Ga0256846_1000354_pt1 | contig 19340 bp, 18 predicted proteins | sample TevniametaG_FD_189098 | JGI IMG/M metagenome (GOLD analysis project Ga0256846, IMG submission 189098) | Tube worm associated microbial communities from hydrothermal vent at the East Pacific Rise, Pacific Ocean - Tevnia | ecosystem: Host-associated > Annelida > Integument > Unclassified ...
GGGACGATTGATACGGAAAGTATCTCGAAAGAAGATTTTAAAATTACAGATTCCTCTTACGGGTCGATTTGGGATTTTTCACAATGTTTAAATTGTTCATTCGTCTTCTCTAATCCGAAACCGGATGAGAAAAGCCTGATTTCATTTTATTCCAAGCTTGAGGACACCGAATATTCGGATGAATGGGAAGGAAGGGGAAAAAATTTTCTGTCAATTTTAAAAAGGCTCGGAAAAATAAACACTTCCGGTAACACTCTACTTGATATCGGAGCGGCAAGTGGAATTTTTGTTAAGCTTGCTATCGATGAAGGATATTCAGCCGAAGGGATTGAACCCTCTTCACAATTGGTGAAAGAAGCCGAAGAGAAGTTTGGCGTTAAATTATTTGAAGGTACTATTGATAATTATGGTGTCAAAAAGAAATTTGATATTGTAACAATACTGGATCTTATAGAACATGTAAATGATCCCGCCGATTTTATGAAAAAAGTTTCACGACTCGTCAGAAAAGATGGGATGATCGTATTGGTGACTCCCGACATCAGCAGTTTCCCTCCCAAGATCATGAAAGAAAAATGGTGGCACTATAGAACTGCACATATCAATTTTTTTAATATCAAATCTTTAAAATATTTGCTTGAGCAATCAGGATTTAAGATAGAAAAAAAATACAGATATGCTTGGAACTTTTCCTTCTATTATATTCTATCCCGTATTTTTCCTTCGTTGAAGAAAAAAAAGGGTTTACAAAAAGTGTTTAAAAGGTTAAACTTAAAATTACAATTATTTGACTCTTGGGAAATCTATGCAAGGAAAAACTAAACACTATTTTGAATCTCTTAGACTTGAAAGATGGCCAAGGAGTCTCGCAATAGTTTTGGGATTTGTTGCTGCATTGGTTCTTGAACCGGAACTTTTAAAAAGCAATCCCATATCGGGTCTCGGCTTCCATCTTATAACGGCATTTTTCCTCACATTACTTATTTCCACATCCAACTACATTATTAACGAAATAGCGGATGCTCCGTTTGATGTACATCACCCGGGTAAGAAAGACAGACCGCTTGTAAAAAAACTTATCAGCATTAAAATCTTAATGTCCCTGTGGCTGATCATGGTTATATTTGCATTTGTGACAGGAAGTATATTTTTTAATAAAAATTTTATTCTGAGTCTTGCTTCACTGTTAATAGCCGGACTTCTTTACAATATCCCTCCGATAAGGATTAAAGATATCCCTTTTCTCGATTCAACACTTGAGTCGGCAAATAATCCCATTAGATTTCTGATAGGATGGTTCGTTCTAAAAAATATTTTTCCACCGGTTTCTCTTCTGATATCGTGGTGGGCATTCGGTAACTTTTTAATGGTAGGAAAAAGGGTCGCTGAAAAAAAGTTCTTATCACCCGAAGAATCTGCAGGATACAGACTTTCGCTAAAAAAATATTCGGTAAAAAGTCTTGTTATTTTTATGATCTTAAATTCTTTGATCTTCATAGTAACTTTTTCTATCTTCGCAATTGAGACAAAGATGTACACTCTCCTTATCTCCATCCCTTTTGTATTATTCTATCTCGGAATGTTTATGAAAAAAACGGTTCAAGACAGGGATGGTGCGGAAGAGCCTGAAAAGTTACTTAAAGACCCGTATTTTGCATTTTATACACTATTTCTGATCGTTATTTTTATACTGGCATATCTATTTAAATAATATGGAATTTGAAATACTATTAAAAATAATCCTCTCTTCTTTGCTTGGAGGAATTTTCGGAATCAGCAGAGAGATATCCGGTAGAGGAAGCGGGATCAGAACCATTTTTTTAGTTTCCACAACCAGTACGCTGTTAACCGTAATTTCCCTTGAACTACCAAAAATAATAAAAGGAACCGATCCTTCATCGGTAATTGGTTTCGTCGTTATCAGTGCCGGACTTTTAAGTGGATCGGCACTAATAAAAGCGGTTGGGTTCAGAACGGGATTGTTGTCTGCATCCGTACTATGGTCATCATCCGGAATAGGGATATGTGTCGGATTGGGATTATATGTACAAGCATTTTTAATAACAATTTTAATAATTACTACTTTACAGTTATTTAAATACGTAGATAAAAGATTTCAAGACCGTTTAAAAATGAGTTCCTACACTTTAAGGATAAAGAAAAAGGTCTCCATATTATCGGACATAAAAAAACTTTTAATGGAGTGCGGAATAAGTAACTATGAATGGCATTATGAGAAAATAAAAGGTGGTTTTCTCCTTGAAGTTACAATCTCCGTTTCAACAAGTAAAGATAATCATTTTGCAGAAAAACTCATGGAAATGGATAATATCGAAGAGATCCGAAACGAAAGTATCTAATGCCGGATATTTTGATAGCTACAACAAATTCGGGAAAAATCCGAGAAATAAGTCTTCTCCTATCATCGGAAATTGATAATCTCAGGCTGTTTTCTCCAAAAGACCTGAACATAAAGATTGTCCCGAAAGAAGACGGAACGACATTTTTGGAAAATTCCACTTTAAAATCTTTGTTTTACAGTAAACAAAGAAAGGACATTTTGACCCTTGCGGATGATTCGGGACTCACGGTTGATTCTCTAAACGGTTCTCCGGGAATAAGATCGGCAAGGTACGGAGGAGAATGTTCTAATGATAGTATGAATATAAAAAAACTTTTAAATGATCTACACGGTAAAAATAATAGGAAAGCAAAATTTGTTTCCGTACTTACCTTAGCTATGAACGGAGTAATCATCAACTCTTTTAAGGGTGAAGTCGAGGGTGAGATCATCAATGAGCCGAGAGGTAATAACGGTTTCGGATACGATCCGGTTTTTTATTATGAACCTTTAAAAAAAACTTTCGCCGAACTTAGCAAACATGAAAAAAACCAAATATCCCACAGATCAAAAGCTTTAAAAAAAATGAAAGAATTTATCATTAGTAATAAAGATTTTCTATCAAACAGCTTCTTAATTCAATAAAAAACAATGAAAATCGGGATGAGGGTATTTAATTTAAAAATGATCTTTTACACTTTTCTCAAGGATTCTTTGCAACTTAAAATCTTTGACCTGCATATAGTGAAGAGCTGCATCAAAAAAAACTTTTTCCGGTATCAGACCGATCATCTCAACGTAGCTTACACTCACGGAGAACCTTTTAGCCATCACTTTGATAAGTTCAACAACTTTGTAAGGTGAAGTAACACTGTGATTTGAAATTGAAACGGTTATTTCCGCAAATCCACTACCTTTCACCAAACCCGAATGAGAACTGACATGCCTTAGACCTCCGGTCGAATACTGAATTTCTCTGCATAACGATTTGGCAATATCAATATTTTTAGTATCAAGATGTACTTTAAAACTAACAAGAGGATGACGTGCTCCGATTATCGTAGCTCCGAAATCCGGATTAAAGCTATCCGGTCCGAGATCGGGTTTCCAACGAGGATCTTTCAGCCTCTCCTTTAATCCTTCATATTCACACTCCCTAATTTGATCAATATCCTTCCTCAACGGTTTTCTTGAAGATTCCGCAAATAAGTAAATGGGAATATTGAATTTTTTTTGTACTTCTTCTGCAAATTTTATTGATATTTCTATGCTTTCTTCAATACTAATATCCTTGATCGGGACAAAAGGGAAAACATCAAGAGCTCCGATTCTCGGATATTCACCGCTGTGTTCTCTCATATCTATCTCTTTGATTGCTGTCTCGTAAAGGAGAAAACCACCCTGAAATATAGCTTCGATACTTCCGGAAATAGCAAAAACGGTCCTGTTTCTGGTACTATCCATTGATACGTCAAGGAGAACCAATCCCTCTATCGAACTCAGTTTATCGGATACTCTTGCTATCATATCTTTATCATTTCCTTCACAAAGGTTTGGAATGGCAGATATTATTTTTTCCATTAGATCTCCTCCTCTTTCATTAAATTAAAATATTCCAAGAAAAACTCCCGCGGCAATTGCAGAGCCTATCACTCCGGCTACATTCGGTCCCATTGCATGCTGAAGAAGATAGTTATCGGGATCATACTCTCTCCCTACATTATGAACCACTCTGGCAGAATCGGGAACTGCGGAAACTCCGGCAGCACCGATTAAAGGATTGATCTTATTTTTTAAGAAAAGATTCATAATCTTGGCAAATAAGAGTCCGCATATTGTTGCAATTGCAAATGAAATAACACCGAGTATAAAAATCGTCATTGATGTTTTATTCAAAAAAACTTGAGCTGTGGTTGAAGCACCGACCGCTATTCCGAGTATGATAGTAGCTATATCGATCAATGAATTTGAAGCTGTTTTTGCAAGCCTGCCTGTAACTCCCGATTCTTTTAACAAATTACCGAAAAAAAGCATTCCGAGAAGTGGAATAGCTCCCGGAGCAACAAGGGTCGTTAAAATAAAAGCTGCGATCGGAAATATAATTTTCTCGGTTCTTGTTACCTTCCTTGCCGGTCTCATCCTTATCAACCTCTCTTTTTTTGTAGTAAGTATTCTCATTATCGGTGGCTGGATTATCGGCACCATCGCCATGTAAGAATAAGCTGCTATAGCTATTGGACCTATTAAATTAGGAGCTAATTTTGATGAAAGAAATATTGCGGTCGGACCGTCAGCTCCTCCTATTATTCCTATTGATGCAGCTTCAGACGGACCGAAACCGAGAAAAAGTGCACCGAGAAATGTAAGAAATATCCCTATCTGTGCGGCAGCACCAAGCAAAATACTCTTTGGATTTGACAGCAGTGCGGAAAAATCCGTCATAGCTCCGATACCAAGAAAGATTAGCGGAGGTAGCAAACCGTATCTCACACCATAGTAAAGTAACCCCATAACACTGCTTCCCGAAGTGTTAAAAGTATACTCGGATGTTATCGGATCTATCATGTACACAGAAATATTATTAAACAACTGAAGAGGTAGTGGAATATTTCCAAGAATTATTCCGAAACCTATTGGTACAAGCAACAAAGGCTCATACTCTTTTTTTATAGATATAAATATAAACAGAATACCTATCAAGATCATTATTATATTTTTGTACGATATGTTGGCAAATCCCGTACCGGACAATATTTCGCTTAAAGGAGCCGGAAACTTTACCCGTGTACATTTCTTCGGGTCCTTACCCGGAGAACGATGAGTAATTTCGGAGATATTGTATTTTCCAAAAGAACGCTTGATCCTAAAAAGTCCGAGAAGAGATCCGTCCGAATCTCTAAGTTCTCCCTTTTCGCTTTTCCCATCCGATATATCCTGTCCGAGAGTAAGAAGAAAATACCTTTCACCTCTATAAAACTCCATAAAGTAATCACCTGATCCCCCTATTTCCCCTTTACCATCGGAAGTTAATGAAATAGACGGAACTTTACCGGTTTTTTTATCGTTCCCGATTTTATAGAGTGCATCCCTTCCTTTACGTGAAACAAGATTAAAAAAAGCGTTTTTGCCATCCGCTTTCTCCATAAATTTGATCACTAAAGGTGGAGAATCAATACCTTTCACTATAAGATATCCCCCTCCGAATTCAGTTTTGACATTTTGAGAAGAAAGCAGATAAATACTAAAAAAGAGGACGGTAAAAACGAGAATAAGGATCATATTTTTTCTTTTCATTTTATTTAGAGTGTAGTCATTGCAGGACGTTTCAATTCGACAAGAAGTTCACCTTCGTAAACATTATCATTTTCTTTAACATGAATCTTCCCTACAATACCATCGTAGGGAGCTTGTATCACATTTTCCATTTTCATAGCTTCTATTATCAAAACGTCCATGCCTGCTTTAATTCTTTCTCCTTCATTAACTTTTATTCCCAAAATAGCTCCCGGCATAGGTGCTTTTATACCGTCTCGACCGTTTAATTGAGTCGATCTGTCGCTTTTTACAATTTCACTTTCAATCCTACCTTCCGTTGAAATTTTTTCTATTACCGGTTTCTCCCCATTCAATCCGAGTTCTTTGATTGTTACTTCATAAACTTTCCCGTCTACGGATATTTTTGCCACATTATCATTAAAATTCAATACGCTTGCACTATAATCGTTATCTCCGATCGTGAGAACATATTTTTTCATTTTTAATCCTTTATTTAAAAGTAAATTTCCCTTTTTCAAGAAGTTGTCTCATCTTCATCTCAATATCCAGCACGGTCATTATTACCAGTAGATGTTCTTTTGAAACATCCTCCGAAATATTGTACTTTCCATTATCATTTTTCCGTTTACCCTTTTTTTTGAGAAAAAAGAGTATTTCCGGAAGAATCGAGAAAAGATTTATCATAAAAAAAGTAAGTATTAATCCTGCAAAAACAACTGCTATTCCGATAATTGTAATTTCCACTCCTTGAATAAATTGAATTTTGTCCATTTTATAACGGGATATTTCCGTGTTTTTTTTCAGGGTTTTTATCAATTTTTTTTGAAAGCATTTTTAAAGATTTAATCAATTTAATTCTTGTGTTCGACGGAACTATTATATCGTCAACATACCCCTTTTCAGCAGCTTTATAAGGATTTGCAAACATTTCCCTATATTTTTCCTTTAACTCATCACGTATCTTCCCCCTCTCGTCTCCATTTGCTTCACTCAATTCTTTTTTGAAAACTATATCAACAGCACCTTCCGGACCCATTACCGCTATTTCCGCCGTAGGCCATGCAAAAACAACATCTCCACGAAGATGTTTTGAACTCATAACACAGTATGCTCCGCCATAAGCTTTCCTTAGGATAACAGTAATTTTCGGAACGGTCGCTTCTGCAAATGCATACAGTAATTTTGCTCCATTCCTGATAATTCCTCCGTACTCCTGCTTTGTTCCTGGCATAAACCCCGGTACATCTTCGAAAACGACAAGAGGGATATTAAATGCATCACAAAATCTTACAAACCTCGCCGCTTTTATTGATGCATTGTTATCAATAACTCCTGACAAATATTTAGGCTGATTTGCAACAACGCCTATGGAACTACCGTTTAATCTTGCAAACCCCGTAACAATATTTTTTGCAAAATTCTTCTGTATTTCAAAAAAAACACCTCCATCCATAATCCTTAACAACACTTCCCTCACATCATAGGCTTTATTGGAATTTTCCGGTATTAAATAGTTAAGCTCATCATCCGTCCTGTCAATAGGGTCGTATACTTCCGTAATCGGAGGGGTCTCCTTATTGTTCTGCGGTAAATAAGATAAAAGATCCTTTACCCCTTTGAACAGAGAAGATTCATCATCGTAAATCATATGTGCAACTCCGCTCTTTGAGGAATGAACTTCCGCTCCGCCAAGTTGTTCAATAGTCACATCTTCCGAAGTAACTTGTTTTACAACCTTCGGACCTGTGAGAAACATGTAAGACTTTCTGTCGGTCATCATAACAAAGTCGGTAATTGCAGGTGAATAAACCGCCCCTCCCGCACAAGGTCCTAATATTAAAGATATCTGAGGAATAACTCCGGAATACATAACATTTTTTAAGAAAATATCCGTATAACCCGCCAATGCATCAACACCTTCTTGAATCCTAGCTCCGCCGGAATCATTTAATCCGATAAGCGGAGCTCCGGTATTAGCCGCCATATCCATAATTTTACAGATCTTTTCGGAATACGATTTTGAAAGCGAACCACCGAATATTGAGAAATCCTGAGAAAAAATAAAAACAAGCCTCCCGTCAATAGTACCATATCCGGTAATAACACCATCCGTATAAGGTTTTCTACGTTCCATTCCGAAATCCGTACATCTGTGAACCTTGAAAATATCAAACTCTTCAAAACTCCCTTCATCCAACAACATTTCAACCCTTTCACGGGCAGAATATTTTCCTTTATCATGCTGCTTTTTGATCCTATCTTCATCACCGCCGGATCTGGCTTCATCTTTCTTTGTCGCAAGGTTCAATAATTTTTTATCAATATCCATAATCCCTCCGGAATGAACACGTATATTTATCACAATAATAGCACGGAATCAACATTTTTAAGTTAAAAAAATAATTATTTTCTCGGTTTTACCGTAATATGATCAGATTAATAAATCCAACCTCCGCTTTTAATCATGACAAAAGATTTTTTACATTAAAATCCGAATTAGATCGCAAATATTCGTAAGTTCATAAGTCGGGAAAATCTTAGTATTGTTATTCAATTTATCCGGATTGAACCAACATGTATCAATTCCGGAATTATTTCCACCTGCAATATCGGAAGTAAGACTATCCCCTATTATCAGCACCGATCTTTTATCGGGATAACTCATTCTTTTAAAAACTTCATTAAAGATAGCTTGATCGGGTTTTGCAAATCCTATCTCTTCGGAAATAAAAATATCAGTGAAGTATCTCGTGATTTCAGATTCGGATAACCTTGATCTTTGAACATCTTTTAACCCGTTCGTTATAAGATACATTTTGAATGATCTTTCTGACAAATCCTCCAACAGGGAAAGTGTCCCCGGAAGTAAATATCTTTGAGAAGAGAGATTTTTCAAATATATTAAGCTTATATCTTTCAGATCAAAATTAATCCCAAGAGAGATCCCCAATCTCCGAAATCTCTCCGTTCTTAATTTTTCCTGTGATATGTGTCCCAACTCATAATCCTGCCATATTTGCTTATTGATTTTTCTATATTCCTTAAGAAATGAGTCCGAATATGTAAGTCCGAAATATTCAAATGTTTTTTCCAAAGCACCGCTCTCCGCTCCGTCATAGTCAAAAATGGTACCGTCAAGGTCAAAAAGCAGATACTTATATTTCATTTGGGAATACTATACCGATAAAAGAATAAATTCAATTGTTGACAAAGAATTTGTTAATGATTTTCAAATTATAAATCAGATAACAAACTATTCCTCAGCTATAACTTCCTCCAAAGCCTTCCTCATCTTCGGCATTATCACATTAAATAACATTCCCAATTGCACCTTCTTTAAGTCTAAAAGGATTCCCCATCTGTATTCTCCAAATAGCATTACAACAACCATTTTGTTGTCAACCAAATTCACCATATAATATTTGTCCATAGCAGGGAATCCGGCTCCGTCCAAAGATTCTATTAGAAAATCCGAGACTCTATTAAATAATGCCGATGCAGCAGCTTGAGAATTAACTCCTGCAAGTACCTGACCGTCAGTTGCACTGAAAATATCACACGCGACGAGACCTTCTCCCATCTCTTTCTTCGGAATCTCAACTACTTTGGATAATTTCTCTGAGTTCATTTTTTCCTCCTTAAAATTAATCTTTCCTTTATTATTTATTTCATCATTTGTCTTCGCAGAATCTATCATTAACGAGATAAAAGATATATCTATGGTTCTGTGAATTTCCTCACCGTTTTTTACAAATGAAAATTTACCTTTATTCATTAATATAATCTCTTTTACAGCCGCAACTCCTTCTAACCGACCATATTCCGCATGAATTATTTCACCCCTATCAAAATATAATAATCCGACCCCTTTATTATTTTTAATTTTTACCGTTATTGATTTTTTTTCCAGATTTATCATCTGAAGGAGGGAAGTCAGATCAATCGAATCAATTACCCCCGAGACACCTTCTTCCGAAAAATAATTGATTATCTTATCTTTGAACCATACAATATCAAACGGTTTGAATATTACATCAAGCCCTCCGAGATCACGCACATTTTTCAATAATTCTTCCGTACCGTATGCAGTCATAGCAATAAACCCACCTTTGAATTTACTGTTCTTAAGATGTACGAAGAGATCCAATCCGCTCTTCTTAGGCATCCTGATATCGGAAACAATAAGATCATATTTCTCCTTTTTCTGAAGTTTTATCGCACTGTCAACCGAGAAACATATATCGGTCATAAAATCGGATTTAAATTCATCAAGCCATTCCTTAAGTCCTATAAGAAAAGTCTTTTCATCATCAACTAATAGTAATTTCTTTTTCATTTTATTCCTAAAAAATCTATTGTAAGTATTTAACTGCTCCCTGAGAAATAATACAGAGTTATAATTATTTTTTCAAGTCATTTTTTTTAGTACATTCACTGACAGCAGACTAAAAGTATCTTTTTTGGTATTTTCATAAAATATTTCTCATAAAACTCATCCCTGTTCCAATACGATATTTCCGGAAATAATCGTTGAGATTAAGAATTAAAATCCTTGTAATAAAACTAATTATACTATTCACCTATTTTATAAAGAGTTTTCTCATAAACAAACCGAACATTCCGACCTAACGAAAGAAATACGGATATGTCAGGATTATTCTTCAGAAGAGCAAAATATTCTCCACTACCGAATTTTATCTTCTTTGTAACCGAATATTTTTTTAAGTGAATCTCCGAATCAATCCAGAATTTCCCATTGTAGTATACTGCACGCCCATGAACGTTCTTCACATCTCTTCCGATATTCAGTCTCTCTCCCTTGTCGTTAATGATAACTAATCTTCCGCTTCCTTGACGAGTTTCAGAGTAGTTTTTAGCCATATTGAGATTTTGAACTTCTCTGCTTGCTCTGACACTCTCTTTTCCCGATTTTGATTTGAACGAAACGGATTCTTCCTCACCATATTGTGCAAATCCATCCGAATTTGCTACAACCGGAGCTAACACCTGATGCATCCGGTCAATCTCTCCTCTTCTTACGAGTTTTTTCTCATCTTCCACAATCAAATAACTCGTATACGGAGTAATTATCCCGTATTTTTTTGCCAATACGGTAATTTCATCAACAATCTCTTTTTTTTCACCGTTTAATCTTATCTGATCAAGGAGAAATCCTATCCTACGAGAAGCCCACAGCAGTGGGATAAAATCATTCTTATCCGAATTTTTCTTAAAATCAAATACGGTTTTGTATGTTATTACCTTTCCCGATATTTTACCTTTAACCGTTATTGGCGTCATTCCACTCCCTCTGTATCTGCCGAAAACAGAGATGGATGATCCCCTGAAAAGATCGGGAATATCATTCGGGTAGGTTTTATTTATACGGACTCCATTTCCAAATTCCAGATTAAGTTCGGTTAGAACAGGTGATTCTATCTTCTTAAAAAAACCGGATATTTTAATCTCTATATCCTCCTCTTCCGTTATATAAGATCTAAACGACCTTGTAAGTGCAGTGATCTTGTCAAGGAGATGTGTATTCAAATCACTTCCGATTCCGAAAGTGAAAATCCTTGTCCCTTTCCTGTTCTTCTCTCTTATCATTTTAACTATCTTATTTTCATCCGTTTCACCGATAGTGGGTTTCCCGTCCGTTATAAAAACTATAATATACGGACGATTATCTTTTTTATTTTTTTTCAGAGCTTCCGATAAAGCCTCCTCAACATTTGTCCCCCCTATCGCTCTTAAATCGTCCACAAACTTTATGGCTTTTCTCCTGTTATCGGAATTCGCTTCCCGTAACATCCGAAAAAGAGATTCGGCTTCAGTTGAAAATTTGATTATTTCAAACCTATCTCCTTTTCCAAGATTGTTAATACAAAATTTTATAGCACTTTTTGCCTTATTTAATTTCTTTCCCGACATACTCCCCGAGACATCAAGGACAAAACTGATATCCTTCGGGATAAAATGATCCTTTTTCGGAAATCCCGGACTCACATTTAGTAGGAAGAAACCATCTTCTCCCGAATTGCGAAAAGTTGCAACTGATAATCCGATATCTTTCTGTGAAACACTAAAATAAAGTTTATAATCGGTATCGGGCTTCACATTAATCTTTTCATAAACAATAGTTGCGGATTTTTTCCCGTTTCTAATAATCTCAACTTCATGAGTGGGACAATAAATATTTTTTAAAGGAGAGGAAGAATTTATCTCTGTTTTTATCTTTACGTTTTTAAGAGGTTTTGCAGAAAATTTTTCCGTATTTAATGGATAAACATACTCGGTCGTAGAACCGTCACTTTCAAGAATCTCCGTATATGAAATTTTTACCCGTTTTTCAGATAGAGGTTCTATAGGATATATCCTTGCTCTAAAAACTCTTCTACCGCTATATTCAAGGAGAGCGGGATCTCTCATCTTTCTTACGATGTTTTCGTAGATCTTTCTTGCCTTTTTGGAATCAAGAAGTTCCGCTTCCATCTCCTTTCCATTGATATACATTGAGAATTTTTTTATAACCCCGTTTGCCGGAACGGGGAAAAGATAATACCCCTCCATCCTGTATCTTGAAGGATTAAAAAAGACCTGATCAACATTTGTTATTGCTATTTTATCTTCTATTCTAACATCCACGTTGTGATACTTTACTTCAAGAGGGAACGGATTAAACCGCCTTCTTTGACCGTGTATCGGTCTCGGATCTCTGTCAATAACAATTAGTCCGTCGGAATATATCATCATTCCGACCGACAAAAAGGACAGAACGGATAGAATTACCTTTTTCATAATTAGATTTTTCATTTTATCTCCATACATCTATTTAATTCCAAACTATTTTTTCTCAAATTTGTAGTTTTTCTTCTCCGCTTGCTTTTTCAAAGCTTCTATAATCACATCATCAAGAGTCATATTTTTTGCATTTTGTCTTTTTACTTTCTCAACAAATTTTTCCCTTTTTTCTTTCAATATTTTAATTTTGTTACGGATATCTTTTCGTTCATTTCTCTTCTTTTCGATATACTCTTTTCTTTCCGAAATACTCATTTTTTTCATCTCTTCGGGAAGATTCTCTTCCTTTACACTTTCAATTTTTAACAAACCCTCTTTCTCCGCATCAACAATATCCCACGAAGTATTTTTATACTGTTTGGAAGCTTTAACCGCTGATCTTTGAACCATAACTTCGGGACTCATTCCAACGGCATTCATATCCTGAGCCTCCTGCCTTTTTTTCATTTCCATCCCCTTTTTACCGTACGATAAATATGTCTTGTTCAACAACTTACCCAATCTTATTATCTCTTTGTCATGAGGAGATGATATGTGGACAATTTTTTTGTTATGATCTATGTTCATATATGATCCGTCCGAAATATCCGCACCATCCTTCCAAAACGTATCTACACCCGTCTGATAGGAACCGCAAAAAATAGTATTGACAATGATCCCTTTCGATATGGCTTTTTTACAAGAATCTTTATAATTGATACTCCCCTGAGTAAAAGGCTCGTTACCGGCAATAAATATCACTTTGTACTCTTTGTTGCTTTTATTCCAGCTAAGCTCTTTTACGGCTTTATCAATTACCATACCGCAATATTCGCTTCCTCCGTTAGTTTTTAATTTAAACAGTTCTTCCGAAATCTTATCAAGATCGGTTGTAAGGGGGGTAAGCATTTTTATATAACCTTCGGATGCCGATATTGAACTTTTCCCGTATTCATAGAGAGCAACTTCCAGCATAGGTGATCTGCCTCCTTTTTTTGCAGTTGCCATCTCATTTACAATTTTCCATAACTGCATCTTTGCTTGTTCGATCAATCCGCTCATACTTCCGCTTGTGTCAAGAAGAATTGCAATTTGAACCACAGGATCCTCCTCTTTTGATAAAACATTCGTCGTCAGAATTATTGATACCACCACCAATAAAATAATTAATTTTTTAGATCTCATTTTTTTCTCCTTAATCTTGCTTTCAAAGTATATGTCGACCGTTTAATGAAAATTCCCTGCTTTTTTTTTATCCAGAATTTTGAGACGACCCTCGGATGTGATACCCAATTTAATCAAAAAACGGACGGATAAAGGCTCTTTTAATAAAAACTTCCACTTCTTAACAACACTTATCACAACGCCGGCATGTGTCCCGTTCCCTGCAAAAAAACTTACACTTTTGACCCCGCCGTCCCTATCTGCAATCACCTCCAACACTAAAAAACCAAGATTATCCATACCGTCTGAGTCCAGAGGTATTTTAGGTTGAACAATTTTCAGTAATTCCGGAGATGTATCTAAAAAAAGAATTTCCGACCGGTTAGATTCATCCGAAGAAAGAATTTCATTACCAACACTCGCAATTCCTACCATCTCATTTACTTCCCGAGACGGAGATTCTTCTACTTCCACATTTCTCATTTTGGCAAAGGATTTACCATATTTGCTTTTTCTTACATTCTGTTTTTCAAATATTTTTGCTTTCCTCATTTGTGGTTTTGAACTTTGAATCTTTTTCTCCGATTCCGTCTTTTTGATCTTTAAATCGTTTTTTTCAGCTTTTGGTAATCCCTCCATTTTCAGTTGTTCGCTTATACCTGATATTTTAGGTTTTATATTTTCAGTTCTACTGTTATTCACTCTATAAAAAACCACAAAAGACAACAATACAACAAATACCGATGCAGCAATTGACCATTTGGGAAAGATACCGAAAGATGCTATATTCGGTGTTTTATTTAGTTCGTTAACCGTCAGAAACGTTTCGTAACAAATATCACATGATGCTATATGAGACTGAACAATTCCCTTTTTTTCATCCTCTATGGTTCCATCTACCAGAGCTGAAATATCTTCAAAGGACGGACATCCGTTCTCTTCCGATTGAGACACCTCCCTACTTAATATTTTGAGAAGTTTCTCTTCACTCTTGTCCATTAGGCTTTCCTCCTGTTAATATGTCGGACATTCTTTTTATTTTCCATAATATTAAAATCTTCGGTACTTATTCCAAATCCGATAAGAATCTTTCTACACTTTTTTAAAAGTCTCTCCGTTCGGCTATAAACGCATTTCTCCGTTATCCCCAGCATTTTAGCTATATCTTTGGTATTCAAAGATTTTCCCTCAAGATCCTTAGGGAATTTCATACGTAGGAGAAGAGACTCCTCCCCCGTAAGTTCAGAGACCATTTCGGATAAAACACTCTTTAATTTTTTTTCATCTCTCATCCTAATGGTTTTCAACTCGGGACCTTCACTTTGATCAGGTACTATATACTCCCCTTTTTCTCCGGAGTAAATTCCCTCTTTTACGGAAGTTCCGTCAATTTCGACCGGTTTCCGAATCTTACTCCCTTTTACAGACATCCTGTCCCTTCCGTAAATTTCCCTTATCATATCAATTGCAGTTCTGACTATTATTGTTGTAAAATAAGTAGTGATCTTCGAACGTCCTTCGAATTTCCGTAATATTAGGTAATCGTCATCTGATAATTTATTTAAAACTCTTGTAAAAAGCTTGTCGGCTTCATTTTCCAAATCAATTTTACTTTTTAGAGAATGTCCGAACTTTAATTTTACTGTTTTTACTGATTGTCTGTTTATAAAATCCAAATTATCATTAATTAGACTGCTTATATGAGGCAACTCGTCCGATGAGTTTGGAATTTTTTTCATCTATAAATCATTTTAGACAAAAAAAAATTGAAATTCAAATGTTTGTATAAATCATACTTTAGAAAGGATATGCCCCATTTTATCTTTTTTAATCTTCATATAAAATTCGCTTTCCTTGCTAAAATCGACTTCAATAGGCACTCTCTCGGTTATTTCAAGACCATACCCTTTAAGAGCAATAAATTTTGTCGGATTGTTTGTCATTAATCTCAATTTTTTTAATCCGAGTTTTCTCAAAATCTGAGCCCCTATTCCATAATCACGCATATCATCGGGAAGTCCGAGTTCCCTATTTGCCTCCACGGTATCAAGTCCCGATTCCTGAAGTTTATACGTTTTTATCTTATTAACGAGTCCGATTCCCCGTCCTTCCTGATTTAACAGATACAAAAGGACACCCGCACCCTCTTTTTCAATCATCTTCAAAGCATTATCCAACTGGCTTCCGCAATCACATTTAAGGGAACCGAAAGTATCTCCGGTCAGACATTGAGAATGAACTCTGACAAGAATCGGTTGATCAGGATCCAATTCACCCTTAACCATAGCAATATGAGTTTCATTATTGAGGATATCTACATACGCCTTAATCTTAAATCCACCCCATCTTGTGGATAGATTTGCTTCCGCTTTTTCTTCAACTATAGACTCCTCTTTTATCCTGTATTTTATTATCTCTTCAACGGTAATGATCGGAATTTCAAACTCTTTTGAAAACTTAACAAGATCAGTCATACGAGCCATTTCTCCGTCATCTTTTAATATTTCACAAATAACTCCCGACGGATAAAGTCCGGCAATCCTTGCAAGATCAAGTGAAGCCTCCGTTTGCCCTGCACGACTTAGAACTCCCCCTTTTCTTGCTCTAAGAGGAAAAATATGTCCGGGTTTGTTAAGATCATTCGGACCGGTTTTCTCATCAATAAGACACTTTATCGTTGCTGCTCTATCAGCTGCCGATATACCGGTTGTTGTTCCCGATTTGGCATCCACGGATATTGTGAACGGAGTTTCATACTTTGAAGTATTCCTATCAACCATTAACGGAAGATCCAACTCATCACTTCTCTTTTTTGTAAGAGATACGCATATCAGCCCCCTTCCGTGTTTTGTCATGAAATTTACCGATTCAGGACTAATCTTTTCAGAAGCAATCATAAGATCTCCCTCGTTTTCACGACTCTCATCATCAACAATTATGAGCATTTTTCCATCTCTTATAATCCTTACAGCTTCAGGAACAGTAATCAGATTTTCGTTTGTCATTTTCCCTCTCATATAAAAATATCACCCGAACAAAAATATCCAAGACCTGATCAGGGTCTCTGATTATATAGATATTTCCCTACCAAATCAAGTTCAATATTAACCCGCTTACCCACGGAAAGATTCATCAAATTCGTTTTTTCAAAAGTAAATGGTAACACTTCGACTGAAAAATTAGAAGATTGTACTTCACTTACAGTAAGACTAATTCCGTTAACTGCAACGGATCCTTTTTCAACAATAAACTTTTTCCAGTTCGGTGAGGTAAAACTAAAAACAAACCGGATACTACCCTTTCTTCTTGATATTGATTTTACTCTTGCAACACCATCAATATGACCGCTAACAAGGTGACCGCTAACAAGATCGTTCAATGTAAGCGGGAGTTCAACATTAAGGATATCTCCTTTCATCTGATCCAATAGATTAGTTCTTTTAAGAGTCTCTTCACTAACATTAAACGTATACTCACCACGTTTAGAACCAATTACCGTCAAACAAGATCCGTTAACGGCGACCGAGTCACCTTCCAATACTTCTCTTGAAAAATCAATTTTAAGTTTAACAACGGGATCTTTACTCTTCTCAAGAGATATAAATTTTCCCATTCCTGAAATAAGTCCCGTAAACATCAGATCATCCCCCTAACTATAAAACCCTCTTTTAGCCTGATGATACTCTTATCAATAAGTTTTATCGGATCGGTTAAAATCACCCCTTTCGATAACAACTCAACCGAGTTTCGTCCTCCGAGAAATTTATCCGCTACAAACAATATAATTTCATCACAAAGTCGTAATCTTAGAAATGAACTTATTAATGTACCTCCTCCTTCTACAAGGAGTGATGAAACACCCGCCTCTCCCAAAATTTTAAGTACCGTGTTCGGATCAACACCACCATCATACTCCGATTCAACGAAAAAATGATGCTTACATTTCTTCCCGTTTTTTTCATAACCTTTCCCCGAAAAAATATAAAGTGGCGAATTAACTCCCATGTTGAAAATTTTCATATTTTTGTCCAGCCTGTTCCTATTGTCAAGAATCACTCTTATAAATTTTTTACCTTTCCACCCATCCTCTCTGATGGTAAGCATAGGATCATCATCAATTACCGTTCCCGACCCGACAATTATTGCTGAAAATTCACCCCTTAAACTATGCGAAACAGATCTTAACAACTCATTTGTGATCCACTGTGAATTCCTCTCATAATCACTCAGTTTCCCATCGATAGTTACTCCGGCATTTACCGTTACCCAAGGATTACCGGAAGATATATATTTTAAGTAATGTCTATTCAGTTTCCCCGCTTCCTTTTCAAGCAAACCGGTTTCAACTTTGATTCCGGCACTTCTCAGCTTTTTAATCCCTTCTCCGTTTACCTTGGAATTCGGATCGACAAACGGAATCACAACCTTTGATACCCCTTTTTTTATTATAATATCCGTGCAAGGAGGAGTATTTCCAGTATGTGAGCATGGTTCAAGATTTACATAAAGAGTGGTACCTTTTACATCCGTTTTCTCCAATGCAACTCTCTCTGCATGTAGATCCCCGTATCTTTTATGATATCCGGTTGATACGATATTTCCATCTTTTGTCACTACCGCACCTACCATCGGGTTTGGCTCGGTTAATCCCATTCCCCTTTTGGCAAGAGTAATGGCAAGATGCATAAACAATATATCTTTATTGGAAAATTTATTACTTTTCATTAATATTTTATCGAAATTTAATCCTCAACAAAAGATTTGACAAACTCTTCCGTTGAAAATTCTTCCAAATCGGACTCCTTCTCTCCCGTACCGACAAAAAGTACGGGGACATTAAGTTCTTGAATAATTCTTAAAACAGCTCCACCCTTTGCAGTTCCGTCAAGTTTCGTTAGTACCAAACCGGTTAAACCGGAAAATTCCCTAAACTTTTTTGCTTGGTCAAGGGTATTTTGACCCATTGTAGCATCTATTACAAGCAATACTTCGGAGGGTCCCCGAGAAATAAATTTTTTTACGATCCTGTTCAGTTTTTCAAGCTCTCGCATTAAATTTTCTTTGGACTGAACCCTTCCTGCGGTATCAATAACGATAGTCGAATAATCTTTATTCATAAAGGAATTCATTCCGTTGAAAACAACAGCACCCGGATCGGAACCCTGTTCTCCAGCTACAACAGGGATACCGAGCTCCTCCCCCCACAATTTTAACTGCGAACTTCCTGCAGCTCTGAAAGTATCCGAGGCACAAAGTAAAACTTTCTCTCCGGATTTTTTCATTCTATAAGCAAGTTTAGCGGCTGTCGTTGTTTTTCCACTTCCGTTTACCCCCACTATGAGAAATACCCGCTTCTTTTTTTCTTCTTTATTCGGAGATAACCCGATGCTTAATTTTGATAAAGGTAATATGGAATTTCCCATATCCGTCTCTTTGTATACCTCTTCGATAATATTTGTTATTTCGCTCTTCAATACATTTAAAAATTCATCTTTTGTAAACGGATTTCTAAGATTTTTTCTCCCTGTCTCAATTATCCTCTCAACAATTGGGACTGGTATGTCCGAAAGAATCAGCTGCTCCTCAAGATCATCAAAAAGATCATCTCTATCTCTCTTAGAAGAGAAAACATCCTCAATCCTCTCTTTTGCGGAAAAACCGAACAAATTCCTTAATTTCATACTTTGATTATATCTCCATCTTATTCACATATCAACAACACAACAAATATGCAACGAAAAAGAACCGTGTGTATTTTCTATACACTTCATAATAGAAA
>Ga0256846_1000355_pt1 | contig 19330 bp, 14 predicted proteins | sample TevniametaG_FD_189098 | JGI IMG/M metagenome (GOLD analysis project Ga0256846, IMG submission 189098) | Tube worm associated microbial communities from hydrothermal vent at the East Pacific Rise, Pacific Ocean - Tevnia | ecosystem: Host-associated > Annelida > Integument > Unclassified ...
CAATTTGGAAAGTCTCGGTGGTCCCAATAACTCAAAGGCAACACTATTTACATCGTGTTCTTTTTCCAATTTCTTTATTTTATCAACGGCAAAATGCTTTAGCCATCCACCGCGATATGTAGGTCCAAGTGTCGAAGCATCAAGTGCGTTTAGAACATCTCTGCCCGTATTGCCTGCTCTGATTTCGTGTACAGTATAAGTGGCAATTTCTTCCGGTGTTACTATTTCCATTTGACCCAAAGCACTAATTGCCTCGAACTCTCCTCTCGAAAATATACCGTTCTCGCCTGTATCAATAAAAACAGACTCAAAATCCTTGCCAAGTTCTTCGATTCCCGCATCATCATTAAAATTAAAAGTACTTCCTACTTCTCTCGCTTCATCAGGTTTCATATCAACCAATTTAATCGGCTGACCTTTTTTATAAATTTTTCCATAAGCAATTTTTTTCCAAGCAATTGTTGCTGTCGGCTTAATTTCCTTAACCAGAGGTCCGTTAGGTGTACGTGCCATAAGGAAAAGCAACAATGTTTGCGCCCCGGCAACAGCTGATTTTGCCAATAGAACACGAGACGGTCTTTCTTCACTGTGTGTATAGGGTATATTCAAGCCCATTCCACCGGTCCCACTTGTTCCGATTTTCAGATACATATTCACTTTGTTATCAACCAGTGATTTGTAGAATATCTGAATATGTCTGATTAATTGCGGAATATAATCACTTGACATCATTCGTTCAATAACTTCATCACTAAGTTCGCCGGCGTTAATCTCTCTGCGTACAGCATTGACCGTATTATAAATATCCTGATAAGCGATAGCCGTAGCAGTATTGATACAATCAATCACTAAGTCCGGTTTCGCCTCTGTAATAAAACCATTCAAAGCCGACTGCTTCATAATATCATCTGATAAGTTGTCGTAAATATCACTTATCACACCTTTCCTTGCTTCTGCATCTTTCAAAACATCACCCCAGAACTTGTCTTTCCACTCTATCCGTGTAAAGATATTGCCCCATAACGGTTGAAATGTTTCAGGAGCAACATCGCTGTATTCCTTGCGTAAATCTTCTACCGCTTCTTCCGCTTCGTGTTGCTTTAATGATGAGATGTAGATTCTCGATGGTGAGTATTTCATCAGCTCGCGACTTATTGCCGCTCCGACCAAACCCCATCCGCCTAATAACAAAATTCTAGAACCTTTAATCTGCATTCAATAACCTTTAATTGAAATAATAAATGTACTTAGTTGCGATTTTCAAAATAATAAAATCTTTTGCTTCTACAAAATATTATATATATTATAATAATATTAGTTTAAGCGTTAAATCTTTTTCTCCCGATTGTCAAAGAACATTCTCTCAATAATTATCCGTAAAAAACTTTTCTTTTTTTGTTTTTACATTATCTCTATATATATGACACATTAACTCGAAAAGTGTCTCAAAAAAATATCACTTTTTTTTATTATTTTTCTTATATACGACAGTTGTTTCTTCATAAGTCCTTATTATACAAGTATTAATAAATTTTTCAACTTTTTTTTAAAATATCGCTGTTTTTTATAAAAATTACGTTTTTTAACAAAAATTTGAAAATTGAAATTTTTAGATTAATTAACATAATAGGGGATTTCTATTGGAATTCTACTTGTCAAATTTATATATTTTTCCATCAAACCCATATATTAAAATAATTTTCTTATTAAAATAGGCGTTCATAAATTTTTCGGATTTTATTCCTTCTGCTACTTTTTGGGATATATATATATCTGTCTCGTTTTTAAAAACAGCTCCTGCTTCATCAACAGCATAAATAGATTTATCCGACAAACTCCCCGATATTAAGGCACGTGGATATTCTATACTATTCATATATTTTATATTTACAAATGTCTTTCCTGCGTTTATAGAAAACAACAATATCCCCTTTGTCAGTTGCGAACCTACAAGCAGAACAGTATCACCCGAAACACTAATATCATTAATGGCAATATAATCGTTAGAAAAATCTATTACTTTTTTCCAAGTCCTACCGCTATCACTTGTCTTGTACAATTGATTAATTAAAAATCTATCTTTCCCAATAATTGCATAACCTGTGGATTTGTTTACAAATGATATTTTTTTTATCAAGCTATTACCTGCCGTAATATTTGCTTTCTTGAAAGATATTGCATTATCATCTGAATAATAGATAATTCCATTAGTACAACCAAGAAATATTCGGCTAAAACTATTCCTCCGATTATTTGTATTTGTTGAAATCGAAAAAATATTTGATACAAAAGGATTATCAATATCATCAAAATATATTTCCCGCCATTGCCCGCTAACATTATCACGTCTTAACAAAACTCCGCATAAGCATTTTGATAAGTAACCGCCGGCAAGAATTATATCATCACTTGTTGTACTTGAATTGAAATCCAGAATTTTGAGCGAAAATAAAAACACTTCTTTATTATCATAGATTGTTTCAAAATGATTATTACTTTTCAATAATGAAGATTTATAAACCCCTCCCCCATCATAATCATAAGCAGAAACATAGAGAACACCTTGAGAATTAAGCTCAACGGCACAATAATTTTTCTTTACATTTGTATCGGAAATATCAACTATATTCTTCTCTTTTGCAATAAGGAACAGTGGAAATAACAATAATATTACAAATAATTTCTTCATTATCATTTCATCATATTAATTATACAATTGTTTTGAGCCATCTTTTTCTTCTAAGCGAAACAATCGCCATCAGGGCAAAGACAATATGACTGACAAATATCGCATACCATATCCCATAATAAGAAAGCGACGTATATTCGGATAAAATATACGCAAAAGGCAGCTGAATTGCAAAAAATGTTAATGCTACCAAACGGAAACTCCTAAAATAATCACCCGAGCCGCTTATCACTCGTAACGAAATAATGCCAACTGCAAAAGGAATGTAGGCAAACACAGCAATTCGTAAATATATTTCAATTTCTAAAATCAATTTGAAATCATCAATAAAGATTCCGACAAATGATTTGCTAAAAATAAATATTAACAGCGCAAATACTAATAATAATAAAAACAATTGCTTAATTGCCGAACGATGGTAGGCGAATATTCTATCAATCTTTCCGGCTCCTAAATTCTGTCCGGTAATTATTTCTACTGCCGCTCCTACTGCGAAAATAGACATAAACACCATCATATCAATACTTGTGCCGAACATATAACACGTCAGAACGGTAACGCCGAATGAATTTACCAATGTAATCATAAATAATTTATTTACACTTACCGATAATATTTGCAATGTGGCAGGAAATCCGAGCTTGAAAATTTTCCAATACATTTTATAATCAAACTTTAAATTTTTAAACTCAAACTTGATTGACACTTTGCCTTTCAATACTCCGGCAATTGCCAGCACTAATCCTAAATTTTGTGCAATAGCAGTCGAAAGACCCGCACCTTGAATTTCTAATCGGGGAAAAAATGCAATACCGAATATGAAAAAAGGAGCAATCACCGCATTAATTACATTTGATATTATCAATATTGCCATAGGAAACACAGAATTGCCTGATGCTCTTATAATCGAATTCAAATGAAAAATCAAAAAAGTGGCAGGTATTCCGAATGCAGTTGTGCGAATATATGTAACAACCAAAGGTGCTACACGTTTATCTAAATTCATCAGCATCACAATATCATCTGTAAAAAATACAAATATTGCTGTTACTACAATCGAAATAAATAACATAAATAATATTGATTGTGATGCAGTATAATCAGCTTCCTTACGCTTCCCTTCGCCTAACCTGCGTGCAATAATAATTGCCGAACCTATGGCAAATCCACTTGCAACCGAGAACATCAGGAATATCAATTGTCCGCTAATCCTTATTGCCGCAAGCGAATCACTGCTTAATTTGCCCACATAGTACATATCTACCCAAGTATATAGATTCTGGATTAGAAAACTTATTGCTAAGGGCAATGCGAATTTTCGCAAAGACGAATCTATGGGACTGTTCAATAAATCTATATCTTTTTTCATCAGTTCCGGTTCAATTATTTTTCATTTTAAATATTTCGTTGAAATTTCGTTATTTTGTTTCTCAAAAAATTATAAATAGTTTATCTTTGAATTTTAAAATAACTATAATTTTGAAAACATTTTGTTAATCTTTGTTAAATATTTATGTTGATTTTCATAACTATAGCGGCAATATCCATATTTGCATTGAGGAGTATCATCTTCATTGTAGGTATGTACAAGGAACATCGAAATATTAGAACAACTAATAATTCGGATAAATTCTATGTCTCCGTTATTGTTCCTGCTCGAAATGAGGAAATCCATATTGCCGACTGTATTCGTTCAATTAGTGCAAACAAATATCCAAATGATAAATTGGAAATTATTGCTGTTAATGACCGCTCAAATGATAATACCTTAAATATTCTACAACAATTACAAAATGAAATCCCTAATCTCAAAGTAGTAAACATAGAAAACGAATCTCAAAAACAGAATTTACAAGGCAAACCAGGTGCATTGCAGGCAGGTATTAATCATTCACAGGGAGATATAATTATGTTTACAGATGCCGACTGTATTGTTGGTGAACATTGGATTGAAACAATTTCATCGCAGTATAGTGATAACAATGTCGGTTTGGTGGCATCTTTTACTAATGTTCTCGGCAATAGAATATTTGATAAAATCCAAGCAATTGAGTGGGCTTATCTCCATACTATGGCAAGCGCAGGTGTCGGACTCGGGCAACCGCTCGGCTGTTATGGCAATAACTTATCCATCAGACGCAGTACTTACAATGCGGTAGGTGGTTATCAAAATATACAATTTTCCGTTACCGAGGATTTAGCACTCTTACAGGCAGTTCATAACTCAGGTAGTCAGGTTAGATATATTACACATAAGGATTCCGATGTAGATACTTACGCTTGCAAAACATTTGGCGAATACCTGAAACAAAGACATAGATGGGCAGTCGGCGGTCTGGCACTCGGTTGGCGTGCCGCAATTTTTATTATCTCTTCTGCATTACTGATATTAGGTGTAATTTCAACAATTATTTATTGGCAACCGCTCTATCTTGCCGCTATTGTTTTCTCCAGAATATTTTGGGATTACTGGTTAATAGGAAGCTCCTTCAACATTTTGCAGAAGAAGGAGCTGAAAAAATGGATTCCTGTCGGAGTACTTTTCTTTATTATTCTCGAATCTTTTGTCCCCTTCCTTGTGCTAAAAAAGAAAATCGAATGGAAAGGTCAAGTCTTCGATAGAATAAAAAACTAATACGGTTCATTCATTCCATTGAACATATTAAGCGCTTCATCAAGGGTAAACTGCCCTATATCACCCTTACCATGTTCTCTTAACGAAATCTTTTGTTCATCTAATTCTTTCTGACCGACAATAACAGCATAAGGAATCTTTTGCTGTTCCGACTCCGCAATCTTCCTGTTAATCTTTTCGCTTCGCAAATCTATTTCCGTTCTAAATCCGGCTTCATCAAATTTTGCTTTTAACTCTTCGGCATACTGATACTGATTGCCGCCAATAGGTAAGACTTTAATCTGCACAGGTGCCAACCAAAACGGGAAATTACCTGCATAATGCTCAATAAGTATTGACATAAATCTTTCCAAAGAACCGAACGGAGCGCGATGAATGATAACAGGTGTATGCGGCTGATTATCAGAACCAATATATTCAAGTTTAAATCTTTCCGGCATTACATAATCTACCTGTACAGTCCCGAGCTGCCATTTTCTGCCAATCGCATCTTTGACGATAAAATCAATTTTGGGTCCATAGAATGACGCCTCGCCAATACCTATATCGTAATCTAAACCCATTTCATCGGCAACTTCAGTTATTTCCCTCTCAGCCTTTGCCCATTGTTCTTGCGAACCTGCATATTTATCAGAATCGTCATCACGGAAAGAAAGACGTGTTCTGACTTCCATATCAAATGTCTTGAATACCAATTGCGTTAATTCAATTGTACTTTTCAGCTCGTCCTTCAATTGTTCGGGAGCGCAATATATGTGAGCATCATCTTGTGTAAATCCTCTAACACGTGTCAAACCGGTCAATTCGCCGGACTGTTCATATCTATAAACAGTACCGAACTCAGCCAAACGCACCGGCAAATCGCGATATGAACGTAACTTCGAGGAATATATCTGATGATGATGAGGACAGTTCATCGGTTTGAGTAAATACTCTTCATCTTCTACCGTAATAGGCGCAAACTGTGAATCGGCATAATATGGATAATGCCCCGATGTCCTATATAAATCCAAATTGCCTATGTGCGGCGTAATAACCTCCTGATAGCCCCGCTTAATCAATTCTTTTGTAATGTAGCGTTCAAGCAGTCTGCGGACAGTTGTTCCCTTTGGTAGCCATACGGGCAACCCATTACCGATTTTCGGACTAATTAAAAATAATTCAAGCTCCCTACCGAGTTTTCTGTGGTCTCGTTTCTTTGCCTCTTCCAGCATTTCAAGATAATCATCAAGCATTTTTTTCTTCGGAAAGGAAATACCGTAAATTCTTGTCATCTGATTTCTATCGGAATCACCACGCCAATAAGCACCGGCAACAGATAATAATTTGACATATTTAATCATACCTGTATTCGGTAAATGCGTTCCTCTACATAAATCAATAAAATCACCCTGCTTGTAGAAACTAATCTCCTCGCCCTTCAAACCTTCAAGCAATTCCACTTTATACTCATCACCAACTTTTTTCCAATGCTCAATAGCCTCTTCCCAAGAAATTTCAATACGTTCAAATTCTGCATTGCGTTTTGCCAATTCAAGCATTTTCTTTTCAATTGCCGGAAGGTCGTCTATTGAGAGTTTCGTATCGTCCGGCAAATCAACATCATAATAAAAACCGTTTTCGATTGCAGGTCCTACACCGAATTTAGCACCGGGATACAACATAGATATTGCCTCTGCCATCAAATGAGCTGATGAATGCCAAAAAATTTCCTTACCAGTTTCGTCCTTAAAAGTAACTATTTCAATTGTAGCATCAGCATCGATTGGTCTCGTAATATCATATTTTTCTCCGTCAAGAAAAATACCGAGTGCTTCCTTTGCCAGACGCGGTGATATTGATTTTGCTATCTCATAACCATTTGTTCCGTTTGGGAATTCTTTTAGGTCGCCGTTTGGGAATGTAATTTTCATTATATTTTCTACTTATTAAGTTATATTAAAAATAAAAAGATTAAAACGTTATATTATTTGAAATATTTGCAAATTAATTTGAAGTTTTTGCACCGTAATAAGCAAATGCTCCAAAACTGACTGCTGATTTTGTTTCTTTCTCATTCCAAATATCATAATATAAAAACCTACTTTCACTTGGTTCGAGTAGTTTTAATATAGAATAAATGGGAGCAAGTCCGCATATTTTATTTCTATCCTTAATATTTGCAACAGATTGGAAAAATGGCACAGGTTCACATTTTGCAAGATGATGGATTAATTCCTCATCTTCTATTTTTAATTGGGACAATCTCTCATCAGCATCAAAATCATCATCAAATTTCCTTCCGATATGTGCCATATCAGCACTTGCAATATAAACCGCTTCATAGCCGCTTTCGTTGATAACCTTTCTCAGATTAGAAATAAAATCAACAAACTTCCTGTCATCGGACGGTAATATTCCCTTATAAATATCACCGACAAAGGAATTAACAAGTATAGGCAATATTTTGAACGGTTTATCTTTGAAAAAATACTGCGACATCAAAACCTGAAATTCAATAGAATGTTCATTCCTGTGTGCTATTTCGTCTAAAATCAATTGAGCGTCTTCATTTGCAGTTTCCAATAAAGCATTTGTCAAATCACTTGCATTTTGTACAATACCAAATGGTGTCTCAAAATGCTTTTCGCTTAGAATAAACCTTTTACTCGAACCATTATGCGAAGTACCGAAAACAACAATTAAATCCGGGTTTTTGCCCCTCAAAGCATTATAAGCTAATGAATAGGCTCTATGAGCCTGCTTACCAATCCGAAAATCAATATGTGGAACTATAATCATATCGGCACCGGCTTTTACATCTTCTTTATCGCTAGATGCAAAAATCGCCTGCATTTCCTTCTCCAATTCCGACTTATTATCGGCATAAGAACTACCCGAACAATAGGCAGGACGAACAGTAGAACCGAGATATGTATCAATATCCTGCTTCAACCACTTAAAACGCTGACTATCCAAATACCCCATATAATCAAGAAAATTAACAAGGTTAATAAATGAATCCATTATTTCTTTAACTTCTTCATCTTTATTGTCCCCGCTAATTGCCTGCTCAACACTTGCAACGGAATAGTTCCCGTCCAAATATCCAAGCAAAGGTAGGAAATCCGTAGGAATACTTACGGCTTGTGTCGCATAGTTATTCGGGTCGGTCAGATACATATACTCCCTACCCTCTTCCTTATATACTTCCGCCTTGATTTCAGCTCTAATGGAAGGCAACACAGTTCCATTACTCATTTATTATTTCCCTTCTTCATCAATGTCTGAGTTAGAATAACAATAACTATTGCACTCAGAATATTGACAATAACGGCAATAAAAAAACCTGTTTCACCAGAATTGTCATACGCTATCCAAAACATAAAAGCGGTAACAAGGTTTAATATTGCTACAATGAACATAGCATTCTTTGCTTTGCGATTCAAATCCTGTAAATGTTTATCAGCCATAATCTATCTCAATGCCTCCTCCAATGCTGTTTTAGCATCTGTTTTATTATCTCTGTATTTAATAATCATTGGTGAATAAATGGAAAGCCCGTTTTGGCGTCCGAACTCACTATCAATTTGTCTAGCGCCCGAAACAACCACCGCTCCTTCCGGTATTTCCAAGGGCTTACCTTCGCCGGCTGTGATAATTCTTTCATTTGGCAAATCATACACTTTTGTCGAAGCGGTTAAAATCACACCCGATGCCAAAACCGCCCTTTTCCTAACAAGCGTTCCCTCATATATCCCACAGTTACCACCAACAAGTACATCGTCTTCTATAATAACCGGTTTCATTCCGGCAGGTTCAAGTACACCCCCGATTTGTGCGGCGGCACTTAGATGAACCCGCTTCCCTATCTGGGCGCAAGTGCCGACAAGTGCGTGCGAATCTATCATTGTACCTTCATCAACATAAGCACCTATATTTACATACATTGGCGGCATACAAATAACCCCTTTGGCAATATAGCTTCCCGTTCGTATTGAAGAACCGCCGGGTACTATCCGCACTCCGTCCGTAATATCAAAACTATGGAGCGGCAATGTATCTTTATCATAAAAAGGAAAACCCGAAGTATAATTCACTTCATTCATCTTTCCGTATTTGAAAAGCAACAATATCCCTTGCTTAACCCAAATATTAACAGCCCAGCCGCCTTTACCGTCAGGCTCGGCAGAGCGTATTTCACCATTATTTAATTTTTCGATTAATCCCTGACTAATTTCATTAATCAGCATTTCATCAGATTCGATATTATTTTCGACAATACCGATTATTTTTTCTTTTAAGGTCATATACTACCTATTGTAAAAAGCAAAGTTCAACATTTTATATACCAATCTTGCCACAGTTAAATTAGGATGCTCCAAACCATCTATCGGTGCTAACTCCACGACATCAAAGCCGATGATTTTTCTGCCGGAAGCAATTATTTCCCTTAAAATATCCAAGGTCTCCGAATACAGAAATCCGTCCGGCTCCGGTGTTCCGGTCGCCGGCATAATTGCAGGGTCTAAATAATCAACATCAAAAGTAATATAGACCTCTGCACCCAGAGTATCCACAACTTTTTTTTGCCAATCCTTGCTATGCAAACCTCGGCGAATCGAAGAAGCATAAAATGTGTTAATAGCATTTGAGTTAATAAATTCCGCTTCTTCTAAACATTGCGCCCTAATACCGACTTGCGTAATTCTGTCATTCGGGAAAAACTCCGCCACACGCGCCATTATACTCGCATGCGAATATTTAGAACCTTCGTACTCATCTCTTAAATCCGAATGTGCATCAAATTGCAAAAGAGACATTGACGGATATTTGGCAAAATGAGCCCTGATTGGTGCAGTAGAAATCGTATGCTCGCCACCTATTGTAACAGCAAACTTACCGTCTTTAATAACATTTGCAACTACGGTTTCAATCAACACCAAAGCCTCCTCATCGGTTCTTCCACCGAAATCAATCGCCGATAATGTTGCAATACCTTTATCGAAACACAGCTCACGCTCGAACTCATCATCATAGAACTCGACATAAGCACTTGCATTCAATATGATTTCGGGGGCATAACGAGTACCCCCGCCATAACTTACAGTATGCTCGTAAGGTGCTGAAATAATTGCAATTTCCGCTTTTTCGTAATTAGAAAAAGCATCTTCAATCGCTAAAAAATTTCCATCTGCGGATAAAGTTTTCATAAAATTAAGTTAAATTGCAAAAACAAATATAATGAATTTATAAATAATTCTTTTTTATTTGGAATTAACTTGGAACTATACACTGTTTTCTTAATATTTTTTTTCCTTTAAATACAAAACAGTAATTTACGTCAATAATATGTTAATAATTTTATAATTAAGAGATACGACAATGATTGGAATTTTAAAGAAAGTTTTCGGAACAAAGCAAGACAAAGATATTAAACTTCTAAAACCATTAGTTGAAGAAATTAATGCAGAATATAATAAATTAGAGTCTCTATCTGATGATGAAATCAAGGCAAAGACTGGTGAGTTCCGCAAAATAATTGCAGACAATACTGCTGATTTGGAACAAGAAAAAACCGACTTGGAAAATAAACTTGCTAACGAGGCTATGACTGCTGACGAGATTGCAGACACTCACGAAAACATTAAGCGAATTGAAGACGAGATATTTGAAACAGTTAATGACACTCTTGACGAATTGCTCCCCGAAGCTTTTGCTGTTGTAAAGCAGGTCTGCAAGCGACTTACGGAACAACAATTCAGATATGAATACTCCGGCAATGCCGGCGTTTGGGAAATGATTCCGTATGATGTGCAGCTTATGGGTGCAGTCATTCTACATCAAGGTAAAATCGCCGAAATGGCAACAGGTGAAGGTAAAACATTAGTTGCTACCCTACCGATGTATTTGAACGCATTATCGGGTAAAGGTGTACACCTTGTTACTGTCAATGACTATTTGGCAAAACGTGATGCCGAATGGATGATGCCTGTCTATGATTTTCTCGGTATTTCAGTTGGTGTTATTCAATCGAATATGGATAATGAGCAACGTAAGCAAATGTACAACTGCGATATTACCTATGGTACTAATAATGAATTTGGCTTTGATTACCTACGTGATAATATGGTTTCCGAAATTGAGCAAATGGTACAAAGACCGCACTGGTACGCTATTGTCGATGAGGTTGATTCCGTCTTGATTGACGAAGCACGTACTCCTCTAATTATTTCCGGTCCTGTCGGGCAGGCTTCCGACCAAAAATTTGATGAGTTAAACCCACGTGTACAAAAATTAGTTGATGCACAGAATAGACTTATTAATAAAGTTTTAAATGATAACGAAGAAAATATAAATTCCAAAGACAAAGAAAAAAGAGAAAAAGGCGGCATCGCATTATTAAAGGCACACCGTGCGTTACCCAAACATAAGAAACTGACAAAGCTTATCCAAGAACCGGAGAATATGACCCTGTTGAAAGAAACAGAACTTTTCTTTTTGCGTGAGCAAGGCAAAAGAATGCACGAAATTGATGATGAATTATATTATTCAATTGATGAAAAAAATCATCAAATCGATATTTCCGATAAAGGTCGAGAAATGCTTGCAGGCGGACAGACGGACAGCGATATGTTCATTATTCCCGATATGGGTATGGAACTTCATGAAATTGATAATGACGAGGAACTTTCCGAAAAAGAAAAACAAAAAAAGATTGATCAACTTAATCTTTTATTTGCCGAAAGAAGCGACAGAATCCATACTATAACTCAGTTATTACGTGCTTACTCACTCTACGAGAAAGATGTCGATTACGTAATTCAGGACAACAAAGTAATGATTGTCGATGAATTTACCGGTCGTATTTTGGACGGTCGCCGCTACTCCGAAGGTCTTCATCAGGCTATCGAGGCAAAGGAACACGTAAAAGTTGAACGCGATACACAGACACTTGCAACAATTACATTGCAGAACTATTTCAGACTTTACAAAAAACTCGCAGGTATGACAGGTACTGCCGAAACAGAAGCCGGCGAATTTGAAAAAATCTACTCCCTCGAAGTTGTCGTTATTCCGACTAACAGAAAAATCGTCCGTGATGACCGTGATGATTTAATCTATAAAACAAAACGTGAAAAGTATAATGCCATTGTCGATTTGATTGATGAAGAACTTAGCAAAGGAAGGGCGTTATTGGTTGGTACTACAACGGTCGAAGTTTCCGAACTGCTCAGCAAGATGCTCAAAAGAAGGAAAATCCATCATAATGTTTTGAACGCCAAACACCACGCACGTGAAGCCGAAATTGTTGCCGGTGCCGGTAAGAAAGGCGCCGTTACTATTGCTACTAATATGGCGGGACGCGGTACTGATATTAAACTCGACCACGAAGTAAAGAAAAACGGCGGTTTGGCTATTATCGGTTCCGAACGCCACGATGCACGCCGTATTGACAGGCAGCTACGCGGACGTGCCGGACGTCAGGGCGACCCGGGTTCATCGCAGTTCTTTATCTCACTCGAAGATGATTTGATGCGTCTATTCGGTGGAGAACGGATAGCAGGCGTTATGCGAACCCTCAAAATTCCCGAAGGCGAACCTATTCAGCATTCTATGATTACAAAGAATGTAGAACGCGCCCAGAAAAAAGTTGAAGAAAACAACTTTGGCATTCGTAAAAGATTGCTCGAATACGATGATGTAATGAACCAACAACGTGAAGTTATCTACACAAGACGTAAAAATGCTCTTCGCGGCGAGCGACTTCGCGGCGAGCTTTTTGAATATATTGAAGACATGGCTTTCGATTGGCACGACCAATTCTACCCGACTTTAAATCTTGACGGTCTCCGTAACCTCTGCCGTGCTACTCTTCTCAGCGATATTAAAATTGAAAGCAATGAATTCGAGAAAATGAAGGATAGTGATGTCGTTAATAAAATTATCGAAGCCGCTAATGATTTCTATTCCAGAAAAGAAGATACTCTCGGCACAGAGTTTATGTCTTATCTTGAACGTGTTGCTGTTCTGCAAACTATTGACGAGAAATGGCGTGACCATCTACGCGAAATGGACGACTTGAAAGAAGGTATCCATCTACGTTCTTATGGACAGAAGGACCCCTTACTCGAATATAAGCAGGAAGCATTTAAAATGTTTGTCGATTTAATAAAAGAAATCAATAAAGAATCAGTAGAATTTGCATTTAAATATTTCCCAAAAATTGTTGAGAAACACAAAACAAAAAGTCAGCCACCGAGACGCGCCATACCCGAAGTAAAAACTACAGTTATGGATACTTCCAACCTCAGTTTCTCGCATTCCGAGCAAGTACCGGAATATCTGAGAGGCGGCGGAGGTGGTGGAGGTTCCGAACAGCAGGGCGGCGGTTCGGAACAGGTAAAAGTACAGACCTACCGTAAGACCGAGAAGAAAGTCGGCAGGAACGACCCATGCCCCTGCGGCAGCGGAAAGAAATATAAACATTGTTGCGGTAAAGCCTCAATGAACTAATTATTAAGGGTTGATTTTTTTCAACCCTTTTTTTTTGTACAAAATATTATTATATTTACAATATATCATAGTAATAATTAATAATTGGGTATAAATATGGCTGAGTATAATGCAAATATCAATAGAACACAAAATGGTAAATTATTCATCAATACACCCGAATATAAAGAACTAAAACAGAAAGCCGATTTGCATCTGAATGCAAAAGAAAAATACACGAATTTCTACGGAGTTTACGAGACATCGGCAGAATTTTTTGATAAACTTGTAATCATTTCTGCCGCCGCAGTTAAATCCGACAGTATTCTTCGTAAGGAAGAAAGTATAGTTTGTGAAGAAATTTGCAATGAACTTAATATTGATTGGGGTACTTTTTCTGAAAAATTGGAAGAGGAAATTTCATCAATTGATAGGAATGATTTTGCATCTGTCGAAAAATATCTTACAAGCAAGATAGAAAAGCAGGAAAGCAAAAACGCAATGGTTCTATTCGAGGCGGCACTCCATATTTCACTTGCGGACGGAATGCTACTCGAAAGCGAATGCCGCTTACTTGCCGCCATTGGTACTTTACTCAATATACCAACTAGCAAAATGCTTGCACGGCTCGGGCTGTTCCTGCGACAGGAAAAGGAAGTTGTAGTAGCACCACCACAAAACTTCGACTGGCTATACGGCGCCGGCGGCAGCGATTTTTACTGATATTAAAACACCTATCGCTACACAATATCTGATTATTTTTATGATATTATTGGAAATTTCTTTTGCAAATAGAATCGTATTATAAAACCAATAAACCGCATCTATCAGGGTGCGGTTTTGTTTTCGGCTGTTTCCCCTGCGTCCTTTGTGAGCGGGCTGGGTGAGGAGCGGGTGTTTTTAACTCACCTATCCGTCAAAGTTTCACAAGTCCACCCCTCTTGCAGATGGAAACTGGAAGGCAAAAGACTATCATACAACTGTTTTTTTCTCTCCTTGCCAAGGAGAGATGTCGCGAAGCGACAGAGAGGTTGGCTGTTTGCTTTAGATTCCCCTCTGTAGAGGAGTGCCGCGAAGCGGCGGGGTGTTCCGGCTGTTCCGCCTTTACATCTTCACAAACTTATACATCTTATTATCAATTTTAACAAAATACACACCCGCCGCCAAGCCCGATACATCAAGCCGAATATGTCCCCCTTCGGAGGGGGTGCCTGCGGAGCAGGCGGGGGAGGACAAAACAGTATTGCCCAGCACATCATACACCCTAACCGCATCCTTAAGGGTGCGGTTGCCCGCTACGGCAATATCTATGTAGTCCCCGGCGGGGTTAGGTGTTAGTATTATGCCCGGGCTTTGGCTTTGCTCTGCCGCTGATGTCGTAGTTCTTTTTAATTTATATATTCTTCTGAAATTATATACAACATAAACTGTGTTTCTATCGGGAATTTCAATGTTGTTTACTATTTTTGCTGAACCGTCAGGTGGTGTATCTTTTATTAAATTAATATCCCATGTTCCACCGCCGTCATCAGTTATTAAAGTTAAGGCGTCCATACCGCCGGCAACACCGAATTCATTATCATAAAACTCTATGTCTTTCAGTGTACCGCCTTCATAGATTGAACCCCATTGAGTAACCCAGCTGTGCCCCCCATCGCTCGAATGATAAATATATTGACGGTATCGAGACCAACCCGCAGAATCTAACTCGTCATGATTGCCGGCTGTCCATACGTTGTTTTCATCTCCAAAAGTTAAATATGTGGAATACAAAGGAGCCCTAACTGTGTCCCAACTCTCCCAATTATTGTATAAATATAATAAATATTTATTTAATATACTGTCGCTATTCTTATACAAAGCGGTAGTTACAAATTTATCAGGATTTAGAAATTCAATATTCCAACCTTCAATACCAATTTTTGTATTTTTAGTAGGATAATTTTTTAAAATCCAATCTCTTCCACCATTTGTTGTTTTATAACGGGCATATTTACCTAACCTAAAATTACCAGTTAATAATAAGCCTATATTATTATCATACATTTTAATATTATAATTATGCAATAATGTATCTATACGATATACATCCCAAGTTTCACCTTTATCTGTGCTACGCAAAACAAGCCCCGAATCACCAACTGCAATACACAATTTTTCATTGGGATAGGATAAACTATGTATTTTTGGTACTAAATGATAATCATCTGCACCTTTGAAATATGCAGAATCCATATAAACTTTTTTCCAGGTTTCGCCGCCGTCTGTTGTCCTTTGAATATGAAAACCTCCAAGTTTGTCTTTATTCACAAGATACATACAATTCAAACTGTCGCAGCATTTTAAATCAATGATACTTCCGTATCTGTAATCTATTGAATCAATTTCCACCCATTTATCCTGTGCGAAAATATTAACTGTTATATTAAAAAAAATAAAAAATATAAATATGAATTTAATTCTCATAATTGTTATCTCCATGAATTTACGAATTAATAAAAAAAAATGCAACCTATACTGTTATTGAAAACAGTATAGGTTACAAAACACATTATCTGACTATATTTATTTTATTCCTGAACAGCAAATCGTTGTTTATTCTTATTCTCAGTAAATAAGTACCCGAAGGATAGTCGTTACCGAGTGGAATTGCAATTGAATAGGAATTCTTTTCAATAGATTTGCTCATAACCATATTGCCCAATATTCTTCTAAAAATATATGTATATAATATAAGAAAAAAAATGTAATAAAACAAAAAAAGATGTATTCCGCCGCATAAATACAAGTATTAACTAATTATTCCTATTCCTTTTGCATCATATTTTATAATATGAACAATCGTAAAAGGAATAAAATATACTATGAAAGGTATGACATAAGAGCGGCTTAATCGCCGCTCTTTGTTGTCTTAGTTGTTTTGGGAGTGCCGTTAGTCTTGGCTTTGCCGTTTGTGGGTGTGGCATTGCTACCGTTCTTCTTTGCGTAGTCGGTCAGGTAGAAGCCGCTACCCTTAAAAACCAGTCCGACATTACTGCTAATAATGCGCTGCACTTCGCCTTTGCCTTTTTCTTTATGCTCGCATATTTCAGCAGGGCAGTGCGTCAGTGCATCTTCGGTAATTCTTTGCTTGTACTCAAATACTTTACCGCAAGTCTTACATTTATATTCATATATTGGCATATTCAATGCTTTCTAATTATATTATTAACGTGCATTATGACGAAAAATCAAATAGTTTATGATATTATATCTGAACAAATCCGATTTTCTTATAGACCTTGCGCAAAGTTTTGAATGCACGCCTTCTTGCAAGTTCCGCGCCACCGGATAATATTTCCTTTAATTTCTTATCGTCCTTACGCAGTTCAATATATCTTTCACGAATGGGGCGGAGATAATCGGCAATCGCATCGGCAACAGCTGATTTGAAATCACCATAGCCTTTGCCTGCAAATTCGTTTTCAATTTCGTCAAATGTTTTGCCGGTCGCAATTTGGTATAGTGTCATTAAATTTTTAATGCCGGGCTTATTCGGTGAGTTCTTGACTTCGCTCTCCGAATCGGTAACCGCACGCTTGATTTTATTCTTTATTTGCTCATCGCTATCGTCAAGAAATATAGTTCCCTTTTCGTCATCACCGGATTTTGACATTTTCTTTGTTGGCTCTTGCAGGCTCATAATTCTGGCACCGACCGGCGGTATATATGGTTCGGGGACAATAAACGTATCCGAATAATTAAAATTAAATCTCTGTGCTAAATTGCGTGTAAGTTCGAGATGTTGCTTCTGGTCTTCACCCACAGGTACAAGGTCTGCTTGATACAGCAAAATATCCGCTGCCATCAGCACGGGATAAGCAAAAAGACCGACATTGATGTTCTCTGCATGCTGTTTAGATTTATCTTTGAACTGCGTCATACGACTGCATTCGCCCATACCTGTAAAAGTATTCAGCACCCAAGCTAACTGTGAATGCTCGGGTACATGTGATTGAATAAATAGTACTGACTTTTCCGGTGAGATACCGCAAGCTAAAAACATAGCCGCAAGGTCGAGAGTACTTTTACGCAAGTCGGCAGGTTTCTGCCTGACTGTTATAGCATGCAAATCCACAATCGAAAAGAAACATTGATACTTTTCCTGCAGTTCTACCCAATTCTTGATAGCACCTGTTAAATGTCCTATATGCAATCTACCGGAAGGTTGTATTCCGCTTAAAATTGTTTTTTTATTTTGTGAATTTTGTATTTGTTCCGCCATACTATTCCTATTTAAATTCAATTGTTATCTAATTTGTAATTTCGATACTTCCGAACATAGCAGAATATTTGATAATGAGTGTTTTCGACGAAGCAGTGATTAATTGATTTGTTTTGTTCTCGAAACCACCGAGAAAAGGGCTACCCGTTATATCAATAATAATATCATTCGGTATCCTAAGCACTATTTCCCCGAATGCAACATTCATTTCGAGATAAGCATTGTCGCTTGAAATATTACCGGGACGCAAATCAATTTCGACACCGGCAAACATACAGCCGATTTCACCACCCGTAAAATTTTGCGAGTCAATACGTTGTTCAATTCCGCTAAACAAAGTGTTAATCTTTATCCGGTTGGCACTTGATGTGGACTTATCATTGCTAAATACCTTGGTTCGTGAATCGTGCTGTTTGGATAGCAAAATACTAACACCGAAAAATATAAGCATAAGGGGCCAGAAATATCCCCAGATACTTCCGGGCAATATATCCAAACGCTGCGCTTGAAAAATCAAACCGATAAGCAAAATGAAAATCCCGTGCATTGGATTGCTCTTTCGTTTAAGCAAAGTCGAAGCACCGAGACCGATTAAAATAAGTGGCCACCAAGTAGAGATTATTCTGCCGAATGTCCAAACGTGATATTGGTCCAGCAACAAAACTACTCCGAGTAGTATCATTATTCCTGCGAATAAGTATTTGCCCTGCATTATTCTTCTCCCTTAATTGAATTATAGTACATTCAATTCTACGTTGATTTTTTGATTTTGTTACTTGATACCCATAGAAATACAAATTTACTACTAAAAATCTTAAATTTATTAGATAAATAGTAAAATAGTGCTTAATTTTGCATTTCTATTAACAAATTTTGTTTCAAATGGCAGATAATTTAAGAGAAACAATCATCAATAAGGAATATAAGTGCCTTGATAAAGGTTTCATTCGCTTGGTTGATTATATGGGTGATGATGCCGCTATTGTCCAATCGGCGCGTGTGTCTTATGGCAAAGGCACCAAATCCGTAACAGAGGATAGAGGGCTTATTCGTTATCTGATGAGAAATCGTCATACTTCACCTTTCGAGATGGTCGAGTTTAAATTTCACGTCAAGCTTCCGATATTCGTTGCACGTCAGTGGATACGCCATAGAACCGCCAATGTAAATGAATATAGCGGCAGGTATTCCGAAATGCGTGATGAGTTTTACCTCCCCGAACCGGATCAAATTCGTCCCCAAAGTGTTTTAAATAAACAAGGTCGGG
>Ga0256846_1000356_pt1 | contig 19287 bp, 13 predicted proteins | sample TevniametaG_FD_189098 | JGI IMG/M metagenome (GOLD analysis project Ga0256846, IMG submission 189098) | Tube worm associated microbial communities from hydrothermal vent at the East Pacific Rise, Pacific Ocean - Tevnia | ecosystem: Host-associated > Annelida > Integument > Unclassified ...
ACTTTTTTGCCCTCAAAATCCGTGCCGTCCCAGCGAATTTCGGACGTATGCACCGAACTAATATGTGAATTAATAGTATTAACCGCCCTACCGTTTGCATTGAATATACTCAATGTCGCATCGAACGGGAGGCTGAGATTGTGTCTGAAACGTAATGTTACCTTGTCCCTAAAAGGATTAGGATAACCACCTACATTCCAGAGCATAGCACCTTCATCACCCGATAATATTCTAAAATACGTGTCTGCGATAGAATATTTATTAAATACATTCCAAGCTCTTACTTTGAGTGTATGCCTACCCGGCGAAAGATTGGAAAGCAGTTTTTTCGCAATAACAACCTTTGGGTCATCGGGAGAAATATATGTGTTATCTGTCAAATCGATAGGATAAGGATTATTGTCAATCCATGCTTCGAGCCTGTGTCCAATTCCCGAGCCTGATGTATTAACGCCATATTTATCGCGTATATGGATTATCAACATAGGTTTGGACGAAACAATATCACCCGCTCGGAAACTTGTTGAATCAAGATAAATACCGATTGTCGGCTTTTGTGCATTGAAAGCAACCGAAGAAACTCCCGCAACAACAAACTGTCTGTTTATTCCATTGGCACGCCGCTTGTCATTTGCCAGTGCGTATATATATAGTCGTCCGGGACCATTAGTAAAACTAATATCTTCAGGCGTGTAGAATTCAGCCTTTATCGTGCCGTTTATTACATTGAAACGACCGCGATTAAGCACGCCGCCATAATTCTGCTTAGTGTGTCTGGTGCCATCCACATCTTCTACGCTATTACTGTAGTCGGCATCTAAAAGAGAAACAAAAGCAGTGCCGTTGAAATCCGAAACAATAGAGGAATCAATAGGATTAATAACAGATGCCTCAATCCTGACTTTGGATTTTGCTTTAATTTGAGCAGTGTCTTTGGGATTTACAACAGACTTCTCATTGATTTTTACCACACGAACAATATAATGGGGTATTAATAGCTTCAAGAGCGGGTCGGCAAGTAAATTGTACTTTTTATCATTCAATTTTGTGCGTATTTGCTTAACCGAGAACATCACATCTCCCAAAGGTCTATATTGCTTGGTAACAGCATCACGCGTAAATAATTGTGTATAGAAAACCTGATTGATGTAAGCATTATCAAGAGAATAAACAACACGCGTTGCTGAGAACTCTCCAATCGAACCGCCGTTTTTTGCAAGGAATAATGCCTCTGCTCCGCTTAAACCTTCGGGCATATCCCAGCGGGCAAAGTCGCAAGTAGCGGCTGTATTGAAAAACAATTTATTTAGATTTTTAAATTGTGATATAGTTTTGTCTCTATTAAAGAATTCCTCGTGCGACCAAACACGCGGATTTCCATGCCCTATCCAATTAACGGTAAGTGAACCGTAATTATTGATGTAAGCAACCATATCTTCGGTAACTGCCGGTTTACGTCTTCCGTTGGGAATATTTTCGGAAGGATATTCCGGCAAATATATTTTCTTATTATACATATACGGAGGAATAATTTTGCTCGCTAATGTTTCCGACTGCGTAGTATGCGTTGCTCCGTCTCCATATCCATGACTTGTCGGACTGTCATCAGCCAAGAGTAATAAATGTGTTGCCCAATTGTCCAAGGAATAATTATTCTCATAAGTCTTGATTTTTTCGACCATCCATTCCCCTTCCTCATCACTATTTATGGGAATGCGAGATATTGAGACATCAGTCAATTCGTCATTGCCGACAACAAAAGCAAAATAATCATCGCTTGTATATGACTTAGTCGAATAGAATTCCAAATTATCTTCTATTGATTGATATGTAATGATATAATTCGGAACTTTTGTCTGAATATTTTTGTAGTCGTAATGTCCGTCCCCCCATAGCAGAACATACTTGGGCTTGATACTTCTATGAGCCATTACAAAAGCAATATAATCACGCAAAGCAGTAGGGTCGGGCAGTCCCGCGTTGAATTCGTTGAAAACATCCTTGATATTAACTATTTCAATTTTCCGAGCGGCTCTGTATTTCTTATATTTTTCTGCCGAAGACATAAAATTCTGATGAGTGATAAGTAACATTTCCGCATCGCCGTCTTTTTCGCGTAAGTTTGCAAATGATGCAAGGGATAGTTTCGGCTTTAACAATTTTGAAGAAATGAAAAAGTGAGACGGTATAGTATCCAATTTGTATTTAAAGACAAACATACCACCTGTTACAGATTCATTTTCTATAAATTTTGGATTAGCAGGATTAGTTATTTCAAAGCCGATAATATCGGAGCTAAATCCATTTATTGAAAATTCGGTAATTCCTGTCATAGTCGGAGCCGACCAGAAGCCGATTTGGTTATCAACAGGTACAAAACTTCTTGAATAATGAATTTCATACCAATTGAAAAAAGGTAATGAACCTGCAATTTTCGGATTAGTATAAGTAAAATTCAATAAACTGCGGTTATCTCCCGGTATTGCACTTGCCGATACGGAAACTTCACCGGTGCGAGCGTGTGCATCGAGGTATTTGTCTCCATCAGTCTCCGGTAAATAAACTTGATTTATTTTCTTGCCGGATTCACTTATGGTAACTTGTCCGTTGCTGTCCGAACGATGTGCGAAATTAAATCGGAAAAAAATTTCTTTTGTCCTGTCCAGATTATTCAGTACATTCGAGAAAGCACGCGGGAAAAGCGAGCCGCCAAACCAAACGCGTCCCGAACCGCCAACTAATGCACAAGCAAGTTCTTCCCTATGTAATATTCTTTCAATATAGCTAAGAGGCTTATTCTTAACAGTACCGTGTGCATTCGTTGCTTTAATACGTTTACCCTCGCTACCGCCCCATGTCAGCATATAATAATTTTTATTACTATAATGATTGTACCAATTTCTAAAAGATTTCCTTTCATATCGAAAACCCTCTGTCGGCGCCCCATAAAAAATAATTGATTGCAAATCACCGTTAGAATTTGTTTTGACGATGATTGCTTGTTCATTCATTATATTCTTTTTCGAGGCACTTACCTTTTCGCTTAATTCAATGCCACCATTGCCGAATATTTTAATTGTATTAACATCTTTTTTCTTAATATTAAAGCCAAGTGAAGCCAAGTCTGCCGCATCTATCTTGTAAATACCTTCATTCTCAATCGTCAATTTAATCCAATTGCCCGAACTTAATTCCTGTATGCGTTCAAAAGATTTTTTAGATAAAGCATTATCAGTGGAAAGTCCCACCCTCCAAGCCGATGATATATTTGCATTAATAACAGTATTGCCAAAACCGGCGTTTGCTGTGTTTGTTTCATTTTCATTTCTACTAAGATTATCGGCGAATTTTATCTTAATAATGACCTCTTGCGGTATTTCTATTGACTGTAAACGTGAATTAAATCTCGCAACTGTCAGCTCAAGCGTGGCAATATGAATATCGCGCGATACACCGCCATAATTGAGATTGACATAAGGACTTGTATTTTGCAGAGAATATTCCTGTTCATTAATTCTATATATTTCAGTATGGACATTATGAATTAATTGAAAACCAGGAAGTGGTGATATTCTTGACGGAATTTTCATAATATTCTTAACCGAAACATCGGACAGAGTAAATTTATCTTTGTCGGGAACCGCAACAGGTATGCTCACGGATAGTAGTGAGGGCATTCCTGCCTTCCCTTCAATGAGCGAAGCACCGCTAATGACAGGTAATATAGTCATTGTGCCGTTTTGTGTAATAATAGTATCCAAGTGCTGAATAACAGGTCGGTACGACAACACAAGTTCACTTCCGTCACTTTTGATGACCTTGAATCCAATTTGATTGAAATAATCAGTGTTTTGTGCTGTTGTTATCACCGGCAGAAAAGCCAGCAATAATGCCCATACCACAATATTTCTATATCTTACCATAATTCAAAATTGATTAATGGATAAATCAAAAAATACAATTAAGTATTTATTTTTAACAATTAAAAATGTAAAATATAAATATGCTAATCCCGCTTATTTGATACTGTGGTAGAGTTTTTTATTCGATAGGCAAATAAATTCTTTGTTATTTGTTACAAAATTCTCTTAAATATAATACAAAATCCTCAAAAAAACAAAAAGAAATGAATAATTTCCACTTGCTTTCAATCTAATAACACCCCTCAACCTGCTTTTGTTACACTCCCTTTAAAAAAAATATGCCTTACCATCGGGGGGAATGACGGCAAGGCATGCAGCATAACGAGGAAGTGACGATTTCCATCGTCGAGCGGGAAACGAGATTTGAACTCGCGACCCCAACCTTGGCAAGGTTGTGCTCTACCACTGAGCTATTCCCGCTTGTAATTTTTTAGGGACACAAATTTACAAAGTTTTCTACAACAATGCAAGAAATTTTTGCATTCGCCACTTACTTTTTATACTTTTTTAGAACTATTAATTCAAATTCAAGTCAATAACAGCAATAGCTATGCCAAAATATACGCCAAATGGATAATATTAAAATATTTTTTTAAATATTTTGGTGCATTCTGCTAAGACGTCTTCAAACACTATACTATGCGAAGTTTCCTCTGCAATGGAAGTAACCGATTTGTCATTTATTCCACAAGGGATAATATATCCGAACTCACTCAGGTCATTAGTAACATTCAAGGCAAAACCATGATAAGTTACCCAGCGGGAACTATGCAAGCCCATTGCACATATTTTTCGAGCATCACCGACCCATACTCCGGTCAGACCTTTATTTCTGCCTGCTCTAATTCCGTATTGAGCAACAAGTTCAATAATTGCTTCTTCAATTTCGCGAAGAAACCAATGCAAATCTTCGCGATATGACGATAAATTAAAAATCGGATAACCCACAAGCTGACCGATATTATGCAGGGTTACATCGCCACCGCGGTCAATTTCATAAACCGGAATACCGGCTTTTTCCAGAAAATTTCTATTTACCTTAATATTGTCTGGTGTACCATTCCTGCCAATAGTGATTACGGTAGGATGTTGGCAAAGTACAAGTAGATTGCGATTTCTTTTCTCTTGAATATCTTTAACGAGTTCTTTCTGCCTTTGCCAAGCCTCGTTGAAATCAATTACTCCCCAGTTCTGAACTTCAATCATATCAATACTATTTAACTTTTACTTTCGAGGGCTTGCCGCCGCCCGCTTTTAATTTTTGAATTTCGTCCCGCAATTGTGCCGCCTTTTCAAAATCCAAATCCTTTGCGGCTTGCTTCATTGAGACAAACATCTGCTCAATCAATTCTTCCCTCTGTTCGGGGGCTAAATATTTTATAAGAGGCTCGGCGGCTTTCTCAAATCGAACAGCCTCCGCTTTGTCCTTTTTCTGCGCTCTGCTTTGCTGTATATCCGCAACCGATGTCGAATCCAGAATTTCCTCAATAGACTTATATACAGTTTTCGGGTTTATATTATGTTCCTTATTGTAAGCACTCTGCATCACACGCCTTCTGTTGGTTTCATCAATCAATACTTTCATCGAGCGAGTTATCCTATCGGCATATAGAATTACAAGTCCTTCGACATTCCGTGCAGTACGACCGGCAATCTGCAGTAAAGCCTTTTCCGAGCGAAGAAAACCTTCTTTGTCCGCATCAAGTATAGCCACTAATGACACTTCCGGCAAATCAAGCCCTTCCCTTAATAAATTGACACCAACAAGCACATCATACTCGCCGACACGAAGTCCGCGAATTATTTCCACACGCTCCAAAGTATCAACATCGGAATGAATATACGCAACCTTAATTTCCAAATCACTCAGATAATCAGTTAAATCTTCCGCCATTCTTTTTGTTAGAGTTGTAATGAGAATCCTATTCCCTCGCTTTGTTCTTTCACGGATTTCACCAATTAAATCATCAATCTGGCTTTTGACAGGACGGACGCTAATTTCAGGGTCTAACAAGCCGGTAGGTCTTATTACTTGCTCAACAATAACACCGCCCGACTGCTCTAATTCGTAATCACCGGGGGTTGCACTCACATAGATTACTTGATTGATATTTTGTTCCCATTCCTCAAATTTAAGCGGACGATTCTCTAAAGCAGAAGGCAAGCGAAAGCCATGTTCGACAAGGGTTGTTTTCCTTGCTCTGTCTCCATTATACATTGCTCTCAATTGCGGTATAGAGACGTGGCTTTCATCAACAATCAATAGGAAATCCTTTGGGAAATAATTGAACAATGTTTCGGGTGTATCTCCAAATGAACGCCCGGAAAGGTGCATTGAGTAGTTCTCAATACCGGAGCAATAGCCAACTTCACGCATCATTTCGAGGTCGAAAATCGTTCTTTGCTCCAATCGTTGTGCTTCAATTAATTTTTCTTCCTTATGCAGTTCTTTCAGACGATAATAAAGTTCGTCCTTGATGTCTCGCATAGCACATTGCAATTGCTCTTCCGATGTAACAAATAATTTAGCCGGAAAAATTGTGATGGAATCAAGCGATTCGTGAACAACACCGCTAACGGTATCCACAAAAGCTAATTTATCAATTTCATCACCGAACAATTCTATCCGCAAAGCAGTCCTTGTTTCATAAGCCAAATGAATATCAATCACATCACCGCGAACGCGAAATGTACCTCTTGTAAATTCATAATCATTGCGGGAATAATATATATCAATAAGACGATAAATTAATTTTTTTCGAGTAATTTTTTGACCGACTTTCACGGGATAGAGCATTGAAATAAAGTCGTCTTTCCGTCCGATGGAATAAATACAGCTGACAGATGCAACAATGATGACGTCTCTTCTACCATCGACTAATGCTGAAGTAGCCTTTAATCGTAGTCTGTCAATTTCATCATTTATCGAAAAATCCTTTTCAATATATGTATCCGACTTGGGCATATAGGCTTCCGGTTGATAGTAGTCATAATAGGAAATAAAATACTCAACCGCATTATCGGGAAAAAAATGTTTAAATTCGCTGTACAATTGCGCCGCCAATGTTTTATTCGGCGAAATAACCAAAGTCGGTTTCTGTACTTCCTGAATAACATTCGATATCGTATAAGTCTTGCCCGAACCGGTAATACCCAGCAAGGTTTGATGTTGAACGCCTTGGCGCAAACCTACTGTCAATTCCTCAATTGCTTTCGGTTGGTCGCCGGCAGGCTTGTATGGACTTACTAATCGAAAAGGTGGCATTTTTCTTAATACTTTTCTTAATAATAATTAAAAGACTAAATAAGAAATGAATTATTGAAGAAATAATTAGCAATTGGAATAATTATCGTTGGGCAATTATTGTGGTAGAATCTTGTACCGCTTTCATTTTTACACCGAGATATTTGGCAACAAGGTCGCGCGCTATCGGTGCGGCAACAGACGAACCGAAACCAGCATTTTCGACAATTACGGCAATAGCAATTTTGGGCTTATCGTATGGAGCAAAGCAGATAAACCAAGAATGGTCGCGTCCGTGCGGATTTTGCGCAGTACCGGTTTTGCCTGCAACTTTAATCCCCGGAATTTGTGCGTTGTTGGCAGTACCGCCCGACTCATTAACAACAGCGTACATAGCACTGCGAATAAGTTTAAAATAATACGGTTTAATAGGTAATTTCCGAGACTCATAATCAATTTTTTGTGATTTTTTCAAAATGCTATTGTGAATGGATTTGACAACATGCGGTTGATGTATTGTGCCTCCGTTAGCCAATGCCGCACAATAGACAGCCATTTGTAGCGGTGTAACGGAGATTTCGCCCTGCCCGATACCATAGTTCACAATCAATCCTTTAGGTATCCATCTTCGCTTTTGGTATCTTTTTGCAAGCCATTTAATAGTAGGCATAATGCCTTTACCTTCATGGGGAACGTCAATTGCCGTTCTTTGTCCGAAACCAAATATTTTACCGTAGTGTGCCATTTTTTCAAAGCCCAATTTCATACCGACATGATAGAAATATACATTACAAGAATGCTGAATAGCACGTCTGAGACTAATCATACCATGCGCCCCATGACAACCATAAGACCTTTTACCATACTGCAAAGCACCCGGACAGTAGAATGTAGTGTTTTCGTTAATCAAACCTTCCTGCAATGCGGCAAGGGCGACAAACATCTTCCAAGTCGAACCGGGTGGATACATTGATTGAATAGCGCGATTATAAAGCGGTTTGCCGGGGTCGTCTCGTAATTTATTATAAATCTCAGCAGGTACCCGACCTGAAAATTTCCTCGGGTCATAATCGGGTTTGGATACAAGACACAGAACTTCGCCATTATTAGGGTCAATTGCAACGGCGGCACCTCTGCGATACTTCAGCATATCTTCGGCTTTTTCCTGCAGAACTTTGTCTATTGACAAAGTAATATCAAATCCGTTACGAACAGGAATATCATTTATTCCACTGTTGTATCTGGTAATTTTCTCACCATTACGAGAAATAGCAACAAAATTGACACCTTTTTGTCCACGCAAAAAATTATCATAGGACTGCTCAACCCCCGATTGTCCGATTAGGTCGCCGAGACGCAGATAACTCATTCTTTTAAGCTGTCTTTGAGTAACTTCACGAGCATAGCCAAGCAGATGGGACATATTGCAATCGAAATTATATAGTCGTTTTGATTCTACAATTACATCAACACCCGGCAATAAATCATTATACTCTTTTAAAAGAGAAACGATATTGAAGTCAATATCCCGAGCAATTTTAATACTCTGAAAAATCGAAAAATGCTTATGTTTTTTTATCTTATTAATAATCTCGTTTGTATCCACCTGCAATATTGATGCAAGTAAGGGTAGTCTGTCCCGATGGAAATCATTCACAGTCAAAGTAACCGTGAACGAAGGCTCGTTATGCACCATCAATATTCCGTTTCTGTCATACATATTGCCGCGGAACGGTTCGACTACATCTTCCTTGATTGCTTGCACTCGGCTAACAGAACGATAAGAACCACCTTTGATTATTTGCAAATAAGCAAGTCGTAATAGGAATATTGTACCGATTAAGAAAATCAAAGTAATAAAAATCCTTTTACGTGAAGTTGATGCAAATGCAGGATTTGATATGTATTGATTTTTTGCCGCCATTTTTTTGATTGGGAACTACTTATTAATTTAGAAAACAAAAATATAAAAAGGGATTGTAATTATCAAGTTATTAATTTTTGTTTGTACTTTTTATGAACATTGGAAACAAAAGCATATCCAAGTGCCATTATTATACAGGAATCACGTTCAAAAAACTGATTTGCAGTAAGACTTGATGCAACTAACATCAGCAAACTTATCATCGTTACTAACATAAGATTTCTATAAAAAGGTGCATCAAGCCTCCTCGCAATATGCCCCGCAATAAAAATATTATAAAAAAGTACTAATAAAAATACAATTGTAAGAGGAAAACCAAGTCGAAAAACAGTAAAAAAATATCCGTTATGAATATTGCGTGTATAGGTAGTAGAATGCAAATTAGTTACGTAAAAATGAAACTTTTTCCCCAATCCATTGCCAAAGAATGGATATTTGGCAATTTCCTTAAATACGGCATCATATTCAATAAGTCTTAAATGTAGAGATACGTCTTTCTTCCCCTTTGTTGTCGATTGCAAACGATTGGAAAGTACTATCAGCATTAAATCCGCTTTTTCCTTGAAAATAGTGAAAAAAGAAACACTTCCGGCAAAAAGCACTATGCTCAAACCTACAATTAATATCTTCTTCTGCTTGCGAGATAAATAGAAAAATAAGTAAAACACACCAAAAATCACAAACACCCAAAACGAGCGTGAAAATGAAACTATCAACGCCGCTGTTGTCAGCAGAGTTAGCCCCCACAACATCAAACGATAAATCATTTTCATCGGGAGCAGGCTCAATATCAGACTGAAAAATATTGTTGTTGTAAAAAGAGGCTGATTCAGACGAACAGAGCCACCCAATTGATAAGCATAGACTGCTTCGGCAAGAGCTACTTGTTGATACATACGCACTTGGTCAATTGCCGCCAATGTTACTGATATTGCAAATAATATCAATATTGTGATAATATCCTTCTTGTCTTTCAGATAATACTTTAAAGGGAAATACAAAAGCAAGCTAGAGTAAAGGGAATACTCCCTGAACCAATCCAAAAAAGTAATGTCATTGAGCATAGCAACAACAATATTTAGGAGCATTCCGGCGTAGAAAAAAATAATAAACCAATCCGCAATGGATTCAACCAATTTTTCCCGTTGAACGACAAATTTCCAAATCAACCAGACATAAGTAGAAGCAACAATAAATATTCCAAATAAAATATCACCCACACCAATTTTCAAATCACTAGTCCGAAAGAATACAAAAGAACTAAGCGCAATAGTCCACAGCCAAACCTTTGGATACTTGATAATAAGTGCAAAAAACGGAATGGCAAGTGCAACTCCCAATACAGGAAGTGCTAAACTCGGATTAAGAGATAGGAAAAATAAGATAAATGTGAAAAACAATAATCCTGCTACTGCAAAGACATTGGTCTTTTTCAGTTCATCGAAACGCCGGATACTTGCCTGATTATTCATTAATATAACCGTTTATTTATCGAGATTTTGATACTCTTTAAATCGCAATTTAAATTCTTTATACTGTGCTAACAGAACTACGAACATAATTGCCAGGAATAAAGAACCAAAAAACGCTCCCAGTAAATAAAGAGAACGCCGCGGACCATTCTTCATATCGGGTGGTATTGCTTTGTCTAGAATAATAAATGAGTATGTTTTTCTAAACGCATTAATCTTTTGTTCTTCGAGCATAGGTAATAGAAAAGCCTTCACTTTTGTATATGTTTTATACTCAGCAAACATTCGAGTATATTCCAAACCTACCTTAGTAGCATTTTTCAACGAGAAATTACCACTAAATCCCGGCAAATTTTCGGCATCATTCAGTTTTGATTTTAATTCATCAATGACGTTTCTCAGCATTGATGTCTGCGGGTCGGTTTCGCCAAATTTATTCTTCCACAGTTCCAGATTTATTTCCTGCTTTATAATCTCGGCACGCAAATCAATCAATGCTTTGCCTACATTCTGAGCTTGTTCTTCGGGTTCATATATTTTATATATGCGCGAAAACTTCTGCAGTGTATCGGCAAGAAATGTAAGCACCGAATCGGTAGAACGCAATCGTTTTTCAAGATAGCCCCTATTCAATTTCGATTCCCGCCGAAAAATACTTTCCGAAATAATATTTGCTACACCTACGTAGGTATTAGCAATTGCGGCGGCTCGCTTGGGGTCTTCGTCTATTACCGATATAGTAAAATTCCCGTCCAATTCGACTGTAATATCCAAATGCTCACGGAATGCATCACGTACCAAGTCTTCTTTTTCCTCTTTCATATCATAGACCGCCCTTAAATCAAACATCTTGATAATACTGTCCTGCACCGAACGACTATCCAATATGACGCTCGGACTGTAAGAACCGTCTGTCTTAGGACCGATTTTCGTCAATCCGAAATTTCGGAGTGTGGAGGAAATATTGCCCACCATACTCTCGAAAGAGGAACCCGATGTTTTCGGTGGCACCAAATTGGCTGTTGCTTTGAATACATTCGGTTGAGAAAACCAGTACACAGCTGTTACTGCCGTAACGATTACTACAAAAGCAATAATAAAATATTTAGCTCTAAATAAACTCGCCAAAATCTTCATACTATCGAAATCATTCGTGATTTTTTTCGGCTCTTGCTTCATATTTTCGTTCATAATAATATTAATAATCTAATTTAACTTGTTTTTAACTAATAGAACTATTGTAAACTAATAAATTTCTAATATATTTTAATAAAATATTTACTACAAAAAACAAAAGCCCCGCTTCGAGCGGAGCTTTTTGAATAAATATAGATTAGACCTATTCTGCGGATTCAATAAAATCTACAACGATAAATCTTGTTCTATTTACATATTTATACCAACCGCTAACTGCAACTTTTTTATAAATTGCATACTTAGCAAGTTTTTTATTCAGTGATTCGCCGCCCTGGCCAACCAAGAAATAAATCTTACCGCTCTTGCTTTTGCTGTCAATCAAAACGATGGGAGAACCTGCATTTGCTAAGCGAATTGCTTCGTTCTTTGACAAATGATAGTTTCCCTGCATAGCGCCTGTTAAACTTACTACATAGCCCTTGAACATTGTGGCAGTAGTTTTTTTCGTATGCGTGGTTTTTGTTGTTTTTGTTACTTTTTTTGCTTTAGAAACTTTGGTAGTAGTAGTTTTTTCTATTTCTTTCAAAGTTGTTTTACCGGTTTTTACATTTTTTTTCACGGTTTCCGCTTTTTTATTTTGAAGCGATTGAAGAGTAGTTTTATTCTGTGCCGTGACAAATAAAACTGATGCGGCAAATAGCAAAATAAATATCAATATTGTCTTTTTCATTTAAACCTCATTTTTGTTTTTGTAAATAAGAAAATACCTCGAGATTGCTCCCGAGGTTATTTCAAAAATTATCTAATATTAGCTTTTGCATAGGGAACTGATGCTTTTGTCTGGTACGAAATCTCAACCTCAACATATCTGTTTGGCGAAGTACCTCTTAGCCATTTATTATTTTTTTCATCCTTTTTAACTAATACCTTGGCATAATGCCAATCATTTTCGCCAGCTTCTTTTGTTCTTAGAATTATGACTAAACCTTTCTTGATTAAGTTTGTATAATTAGTCAATGTATCTGCTCTTACTGCAAAATTTGCTTTGGCATTATTCAGAACCTGACTATCATAAGTATCGTTTAATTCATTATCAATATAAACATATTCACTAATTTCCGTTACGCCCGGTGTCCCGGTATATTTATAGTTAATCTTACTTGGTGAGGCAATAATAACTTTACCATTTCTTGTGTCGAGACCCAATGTCCAGTCTTCTGCATGAGCAACCGATAAAGTTTTCGGTGCTTTTGAAGCAACATCGTAAGCATCAATTCCGCTTCCGAGTCTTGAACTGGTTTCATACAATTTTATGATAGAACCGGCTCCATTTTTTGTAAATCTATAGGCAGGCGACCAACTGATATTTGTTGATGCACTCTTTTTGCCGTTTTTGAATAAGGCACAAATATCAAATGTATAGATAACACCTGCTTTAAGACCTGTTACTTGCAGAGGATTAAAGCTTGCTTTAACAGTATCAATCTTTGTTGAATTGTCATCGCCGGTCATTTTGATAATATAACCGACAAAAGCAGTATCTTTTTCGTCAATTGATTTTTTCCATTTGATAAGAATTGTCGAATCGTTTTTTGTTGTTGCCTTTGCACTATCAGGCTTGCCGGGTGTTCTTGTGTCGTCTGCCGGTCCTGTAATATTATCAGTACAAGAGACAATGATAATAGCAAACAAAGCTATTAGAAAGAAAGGTAATGATTTTTTAAAAGTCATATCTAAACTCCAAAAATGTGTAAAAAAATAAATTATACTAGTTTCCTATTTACGTTACATAATGTTTTTTTTTTAACGTTTCTATAAAAAATTTGTTTTATCTCACAATATAATAATTATATCTCAAGAGATAATCCGATAATTTTCGAAAGCTCGCTTGTTAGCAATTCCCTGTTATATTTTGCAACAAATTCATCATTTGCTTGGGGCAATGTATCGCTCTGCCATAATTCGTAAAATGTTTTAATCGCATTTTCGATACTATTAACATCTTTTGGCTCAACAGCAATTGTCGCCCCCGATTCCAGAGCAGTCTTACGCATTATCCCGTCCGGCGAAGCAATTAATATCGGTTTTCTTGCACCAAAGTATTCGTACAGCTTACCCGGAGTGCGATGTGTGTCATTAAAAGTCAGCCATAGTACATCAGATTCCATCAAGTGTTTGACTGCTTCATTGTGCGGGACATATCCGGTAGTTATAACATTATTTTCCAGACCGGCTTTTTTAATTAATTTCAAATGGCTCTTGCGCATAACGCCTACAAAACGCAGTTGGATTTTATTCCGTGCCTGCGGATTCTTTTTTATGAAAGAAGCAACAGCTCGGAGAAAATGCTTGGGCGTTCTATCGTCTTGGAATACGCCGGAGTGCGTAAGAGTAAATTTATCTCTATCGGGTTTGACATCTGAATATTGATGGAAATCTTCCGGGTCAAAACCGTGAGGAATAATAGAAATATCCTGATGAGATATATATTTATATTTTTTCAATAATTTTTCTTTTTCCTGTCGCGTTATTACAACTATATGATTAGCATATTTCAGGATAGTATCCTCAAGCTTTAGGCTGTAATTCTTGTGAAAGGGCGTAGGATAATAATGGAATGGATTGTCCACCCAGCTATCCCTATAATCAATAATGAAAGGAATATCAAACTTTTTAGACAGTTCATAGGCAATTAAAAAATCGGTAAAAGGGGGAGCGGTTGCGATGATTGCCTGAATATCATTCTGCTCAATCACTCTTTCGCCAAGTTTCACTGCCGCTTTTTTCCATCGAATTTTCGAATCGGGTTGAAAAATAAAATTAAGAACATATCTCCCGATTTTTTGGACGAAGTATGACGGAAATTTTCTGAGCTTACTTTTCTTCTTGGATTTTGCCGCTGTCCTGTGTATTTGAATATCTCGTCCGTCAAAATCATCTATCAATGAGCCATCAAAAGCATAGAAACTTTCCGGCGTTATTGTTAGTATATGCGGCGCCCAGCCGTATTCCGGCAAGTATTTTACGAACTTTGTAGTTCGCTGAACACCGCTCAGACCCATTGGTGGGAAATAATAAGAAATATATAAAATATTCCTTGTATCCATTATTGTATATCCGTATTTCTCAACATCATCACAGCAAAATTAGTGAAATTTGAATTTAAAACACCTAATTGTGGAAAAATTTTTATTTTTTGATAAATTTATTTTTTTCAAACTATTATTTTGTGAATTTGTAAAAAAATCGTAATTTTGTTGTTCTTATTATGCAAAGGTGAAAAAATGAATAAACTTAATGTAATTGAAGAATTAGCAAAAGAACGTGCCATTGAAGCACGCAGGAAGAAAGACGGCGATAACTTTACGGAGATTCCCGACTTTAAAGCCGGCGATACTGTTATTGTTGCGGTGCGTGTTGTCGAAGGACAGAAGGAAAGAATCCAGAACTTCAAGGGAATCGTCCTTGCAAAAAAAGGCGGCGGCATCAATCAGACTTTCAAAGTAAGAAAAATCTCGAATGGTATCGGGGTCGAAAGAGTATTTCCCGTCTATTCACCGATGATTCAGAAAATCGAAGTTTTACGTGTCGGCAAAGTTCGCAGAGCAAAACTTTACTATCTACGCGGTATGAGCGAGAAGAAAATCAGACAGAAACTGTCATAGTTTTTTTGCCGTACAGAATATTACATCACGTAAACCGCTATTAATTTTTAAATATTAGCGATTTATTAAAGAGTAGAAAATATCAAAAAGCAGTCTTCGGACTGCTTTTTTTGTCTATCCCCCTCCCTTCACTCTTAAAATACTAATTTCAATCCAATGGAAAAGGAATACACATTGAGCGGTGCATTTGAGGGAAACGGAACGAACATATTATTCCGCCGAAGTTCGTATAGTAGGAAGGATATAGAATTTTTTAGTACGAAATTAGCTATTGGGAATAACACTGGTTCTGCTTTTAACAGATGTTCGCCAAAAGCATCAAGTGTTCTTTGCATTAGCAGTTCTGCAAAAATGCCCGGAAACCATTTGAAAAAATTGAATGACGGCATTGTAATACTTTTGCTATACTCAACATTTAGATATAAATCTGTAAATGTTTCTATATTGACAGATGCAACAAAACCATTCACAAATTTGTACTCTTCGTCATAGATATTTAGCACTTTTTGATTATTAGAATTAAGAGATGGTAACTCAATATCAGAACGCGCCCAACCCAAGAATGAAGTATGATTGAAAGCAAAATGTCGCCGCTTGAATATATAACCCCAGCCGTTAGTATATCCTGCAACAAAACGCCAAATATCAACGGTATTACCGTCCTGCTTCCAATCCTTCGGGTGGAAATGTGAAGTGATATTTTCAATTGCGATATATTCACCTGCATTGTAAAATCTATCTTCGACCGGCATATATGGATTAATGCGGCTAAATCCATATTTAAATTGCAATGGATAAACAGGTGCAAAATGCTCATCGCAGGTTTCAGGCTGAATATATGGTATTCCGTTTCCCCAATCGGCTTCGATAAAGTTTCTGTTTTTTACTTCTTTTGGATATTTATAGAGTTTATATAATAAATCTGTGAGTGTGGGGGCATCTGAAAAAGCGGCTTCGTCATCATCTGGCTGAGCCGCAATATTGCCGACAAACAGCAACACAAACAATATGTATAGAAATTTCTTTATATTCTTATCCGTTTCTTCCTTATTTTTATATCGCATTTGTAGGGAATTTATTATTTTACAGTTTAATATTTATTCAATTTATTTAAAAGAAAAATGAATTTCAATGATTTGGATTTGGAAAACTGGAAGAATCTGGATATTAATGTAGATAGCCTATGGCTGATTAATGAACGTGACAAATCCGGCAAGCATTCAAATCTGTATCATGGTAATTTTATACCGCAAATACCTAATCAATTAATTAGAAGATTTACCAAGGAAGGTGAGACTGTTTTAGATATGTTTCTTGGTAGCGGGACAACTTTATTCGAATGCGAGAGACTAAACAGAAATTTTATAGGATTTGATATAAATCAAGAAATTCTGAACTATGTCGGAACAAAAATGGAAAAACCTACTTTTTTCCCAATTAATTATTATATTGAAAATTGTGATGTAAGCAATACTGATATGTTTAATAATAAAATCAAGACAGCGTTTAATGAATTAAATATACAAAGTATTGATTTTGCAATTTTTCACCCGCCATATATGGATATAGTAAAATTTTCAGATAGAAAAGAAGACTTATCGAATATATCAGATTTATCAATTTTTTTAAAAAAATTCAATATTGTTATAGCAAATGGAATTCATTATCTAAAAAATAATAGGTATTTTGCTGTGGTAATAGGAGATGTTTATAAAAATGGTGAGGTAATACCACTGGCATTTCATGTATCAGATATTATTAGAAAAAATTTTAAAGTTAAATTGAAAGGAATAATTGTTAAAAATATAGAAGGCAACAGAGGTAAACTAGGTGAGGGAGGAATTTGGAGATACAGAGCTTTAAAAAGTGATTATTATATTTTCAAACACGAGTATATTTTTGTATTTAAAAAAGGTTATTGATATGAATATAAAGAAGAATATGTCAGAAGATATAGCGAAAAAAATAATAGGGAAAAAGGAAAATGCCGAATTATTTCTTTTAGCATTGGCAAAGAATAAAGATATCAAACTAAAAACAAAAACTGTCAAAAAGGGAAAAAATAAAGGGGAAATTCGGTTAGATTATTCAACAACAAAAGATTTGTGGAATAAAATAGTTTCTGAGTGGGATTATAAGGAAGCAATTGACATAATAAGAAGATTATTCCAAACAACTTCTAAGTATAAAAATGGCAAAGATGCCGACAAAGCAATGGGAATTTTACTAAAAGAATGGCAAAATTTGAAATTAGGTAATATCGAATGGCCATTTTCACAAGGAGCATTTGATGATTTTGTTCAACGAATAAATACAGAAAACACAAATGGTTTAATAAAAGATGAAAAAGTTAAAATAGCGGCTGTTAAATATAGAAGAATAAAAGAAATTAACACTGTAAGAAACGATTATATCGAAACATTAATTTTTGAAAAAAATGAAAATGTCATACCAACATTAAGCCATAGAAGAGGGGTTGATTTTTTCATTGACGGCGAATCTTTTGACCAAAAAGTATCTAAGAGTCCAACAAACGAATTTAAAAGAAAATATAAAAAGAAATGGAGAGAATATGCAATAAATCATCCCGAAACTGTTGCAGAATATTTATATAAATATCAAGATGAAGGTAGATTTGGAGCAGATTCCCGACTATTAATTGTGTATATTGATGAAGACGTTTCTGTTGATGTCATAAAGAATAAAATTGATAATTTTGATTTAAATAAACCGATTGAGATTTCATTTTCATATAAACACAAATTACAGGGTGAGAAAACTTATAAGGTTTCTTGCTTCATTATTTTGCTACATAAGGATTGAGAAATGAATTATATAGGCTCAAAATTCAAATTGTCGGATTTCATCAAATCAACTATTCATTCCGTTGTTGGCAATGATTTGTCGGACAAAGTTTTCTGCGATATTTTTGCCGGTACCGGAATAATTGGCAGAAAATTTAAAAGCGATGTTAGAACTGTGATTGCTAATGATTCGGAATATTATAGCTATGTATTAAATAAACATTATATTGAAAATCATCAACCTATACCTAATAAAGAAAAATATATTGATATATTAAATAATATAGAACCTATCGAAGGATTTATCTATAATAATTATTGTTACGGAAGTGGTAGTAACAGACAGTATTTTTCCGATAATAATGGAAAAAAAATTGATGCAATAAGAAAACAAATTGAGACTTGGAAAACAAACAATGAAATAATTGACAGCATTTATTTCTATTTGCTAACCGGTTTGTTGGAAGCGGCGGATAAAGTTGCTAATACTGCTTCGGTTTACGGTGCATTTTTAAAACATTTGAAAAAGACCGCCCAAAAGGAAATAGTAATTAAACCAGCCGAATTAATTATTAACAATAATGAACACAAGGTGTTCAATATTGATAGCAATATATTAATCAAACAAATTAAAGGCGATATTCTATATCTCGACCCACCCTACAATGCTCGTCAGTATGGAGCAAATTATCATTTATTAAATACTATTGCAAAATATGATGTTTTTGAACCAAGAGGAAAAACCGGCTTGCGTGATTACGAAAAATCATTATATTGTAGTAAAACATCTGTTGCTAATGTCTTTGAGGATTTGATAAAACACGCCGATTTCAATTTTATTTTTTTAAGTTATAATAATGAGGGCTTAATGTCCGTTAATCAAGTCCGAACTATTATGTCAAAATATGGAAAGTATGATTTAATGTCTGTCAAGTATAACAGATTTAGAGCCGACAAGGAAGAAAACAGAAAGCACAAAGCTAGTAAAACCGAAGAATTTCTACATATACTTGAAAAGCATTAACTATTAATTATTTATGGAAACAACACCAAAATCATTGCGTTTACAGGTGGGACTGTTCGGCAGAACTAATGTCGGCAAGTCTTCTGTTATGAAT
>Ga0256846_1000357_pt1 | contig 19281 bp, 17 predicted proteins | sample TevniametaG_FD_189098 | JGI IMG/M metagenome (GOLD analysis project Ga0256846, IMG submission 189098) | Tube worm associated microbial communities from hydrothermal vent at the East Pacific Rise, Pacific Ocean - Tevnia | ecosystem: Host-associated > Annelida > Integument > Unclassified ...
CCAAGGATAATTTTCCGTACCTATTGTCTGGATGATAATATCTGTTTTGAGATTGAGGATAATGGGTGTGGAATGCTTGCAGAACATCTTGAAAATATTTATATGCCTTCCTTTACTTTAAAGGGCAATAAGGATGTGGCAGGATCCTATGAAGAAAATATCCGCGGGACAGGCTATGGCATGTCCAATGTAAAAAAATATATTGAACAGCACAGAGGCAGTATATCTGTTGAGTCGGAGTTTGGCAGGGGTACAAAATTCAAGATCAGTCTGCCCATCATAAAAAAAGAGCTGACAAACAGTGAAAAGGCTGAAATCGGCAAGTCAGAGCCTCAGTCTGAAAAATATATCCTTCTTGTGGAGGATGAGCCTGCAATATCTGATGTGCAATACAGGATATTGACCCAGACGCCGTGTACCCATAAAGTTGATACTGCCAATAACGGAAAAGTTGCCATTGACCTGTTTGGGAGAAATAAATATGATTTTGTAAGTCTTGATTATGTTCTTCCAGGTGGTATCAGCGGTATGGATGTGTATAATCACATAAGAAAGCTTGATAAAAACATCCCAATACTGTTTATTTCCGGGAACATTGAATTTTTAGAGTCCATAAAGGAGTTGAAACAGAGGGATCCTAATATTGACCATCTTTCAAAACCGTGCCGGAACATAGAGTATATGGACAGGATCAATGATCTGCTGGAAAAAACCATGACCATACAGCAATAATTGATACAATATTTTGTCTATTTAAAAATTTCAAGATCGCTTATTTTTAAAAGTTTTTTTTCTCTGTTCAGGCATACAAGCTGAATATCAGCAGTAACAGCTGCTTTTATACTTTTTCTGCGCCATGCTTCATGGTGAAAGATAACTCTGTAATCACCATCAAAACCGGCACTGCTCCGGATGTCTAACACGTCTCCAAAAACAGCTCCTTCATTATAGCTTAAATTTGCTTTGTATACTGCAAAACCGATGCCGTTACCGCCCATATCAATCAGCTGTTGATATCCAAGGTAGTCCTCCCTTGCACGCTCAAAATATTTAAGGTAATTTGCATGGTAAACAACACCTGAGTGATCTGTGTCTTCATAGAATACACGCACCTGATAATGCTTTGTTTCTCCTGTCATCCTGACTCCTTACATGAGGGATGTGCTGAAATAACGTTCTGCACGGTCACATAACAGTGTCACTATGTTCCCCCTGATCTGTTTTGACATTTTCCTTGCTGCCCAGACATTGGCACCGGAAGATATCCCCACAAGAAGTCCTGAGCTTCTCCCAAGCTGTCTTGCAGTCTCAATGGCCTCATCATCAGTAACTTCAAGAATTTCATCAATAAGGGAGGTATCAAGGATTTTAGGTATAAATCCATCACCAATTCCCTGGATTTGATGGAGCCCTGGTTCATGGCCAAGCAGGGCAGATACATTCTTAGGTTCAACAGCCACAAGTTTTACATCGGGTTTTCTCTCCTTTAAGAATTTGCCTATTCCCTGGAGTGTGCCTCCGCTTCCAACTCCTGACACAAAACAGTCAATTTCTCCTGTTGTCTGTCTCCAGAGCTCCCTTGCTGTCTCTTCATAGTGTATCCTTGGATTATCAGGGTTTTCAAACTGCTGGGGAACAAAAACATTTGAATCTTTTGCGGCAAGCTCCATGACATGGTTAATGGCACCTTCAATATTCTCCATGGCAGGCGTAAGAATTAATTCAGCACCAAAGGATTTTATGATTTTCTGCCGTTCAATACTCATGTTTTCCGGCATTACAATTTTAACTTTATATCCCTTTAACCGCCCCACAAGTGCAATTCCAATACCAGTATTGCCTGAGGTTGGTTCAATAATAATGGAGTTTTCATGTAAAAGACCATCCCTTTCAGCACCTTCAATCATTGAGACGGCAACTCTGTCCTTTAAACTGCCTCCCGGATTAAGAAATTCAGCCTTGGCCAGAATATTTTCGTTTTTAAGCTGAATAAGGGGAGTGTTACCTATTAAATCAATTATATTATCTGTAAGCATTTTATTTTGTTAAACCCATTTTTTCCTTTAGTTTATCTTCTGGTAATATTCTCCGCAATTGTATAGCTGCATTGTGCTTTTGTCAATTACAAAGGGTGAAGTCAGAGGGTGAAGTCAGAAAATGCTTGCCTTATATTTTTTTATGCGCTTTTAATTTGTAAAAATATGTCCTATCTTATGATGATCTTTAATTATAATCTTTATTATGAAATCAATGGTGAAAGTTTGAAAAAATAAATTTTTTCCATGACAGATGCAGAGGTAGTCAAAGTTGAATAAATATTTCAGGCTGAATTTTAAAGCATTACTGGGATGTCTTGCGGTTTTCGGATCTGCATTTTTCTTTTATCTTGCAACCTGTGTTGTGAAATGGTCCATGCAGGCAGGTTTGCTCATTGCTCCGTCTTTTTTTGTATTTGCCAGGTTTTCAGGAGGCTTTCTGGCAGTGATTTTGGTGATGATGATAAAAAACCAGGCCATTAAGCCGAAAAAATATAAATATCTCATTGGCAGAACCATTGCCAATTGTATTGCGGTCTACTGTTTTTTTAAGGGGACAGCTTTAACATCTGTGGCCCAGGCAAATATATTGAACATGACATACCCTGTTTTTATTGCATTAATTTCATGGTTTGCTTACAAAAAAGAGAGGGATATCATATCCATACTTATTGTGGCAGCATCTTTTACAGGTGTGTGCCTGATCCTTGAGCCTGGAAAATCAGGGTTTAACTTTGACAGCATCTGGGCTCTTGCTTCAGGCATAAGCGCAGCAGTTGCATTAATATATCTTAATTTATGCCGCAGGGACAATGATACTGAAACAACACTTTTTTTCCTTTTTGGTATAGGCAGTATTGTTATTCTGTTAATTTTTTATGATGAGATCCATATCCCTGATTTTGTTACATTTAAGTATCTGCTCCTTTGTGCATTCTTTTCCATAACAGGCCAATACCTGATAACCATCGGGTTTAAATATGTAACAGCAATCGAAGGAGGAATTATATCATCAACCAGAATTCTCCTTGCAGCACTGCTGGGACCTTTTATTGTCTCTGATCCTGCACTTTCATTTTCAGGCTGGGCAGGAGCTGTCTTGATTTTCAGCTGTAATATTTATCTGACAATAAGAAAATCAAAAATATGATCTGTCCCGGGCCTTGTTTTACTCATCAAATAAAAAGATTGAGACCTTGACAGGCTGATGGTCTGTGTTTTCAAAATCAAGGTTAATACCTTGAATATCAACGGCTTCAATATTTGGAGAAATAAGGAAAAAGTCAATTACCGTGGTTTTGGTTTTGCCCTTTGTGTATGGGATGTCTACTCTTCTGTTTGTGGGTATTTTATTCTGGTACACCCATCTCCAGTAGTCCCCCATTATATCTTTATCAATATCCATACGGTTTGTCTGGTCCATTAAGTCATCCTTAAATTCATGTTTGAATTCCGGGGGACACTGGTTCCAGTCACCTCCCACAATAATGTAGTTTCCTTTTTTATATTCATTGAAAAGATATTTCTTTAAATATTCCATCTGGTTTTTTCTGAGATTTCCATCATCATAGGCAGAGTTGTGTGTGTTTATTACCAGGAGCTGTTTATCGTTGTCCGTAGGGTATTTGCTGACAAGAAAACATCTGTCCAGCATGAAAAGCCCCTGGGGCCATGAATAATTTCCAGGAAATGCGTGCCTTACAACCGTTGCAGGTTGATAGGATGACAGGGTCTGAAGGCCTGATATAACTTTTCCCATGGGGTCTGTCACAGGAACAGGTACAAAACCCACATCATAATTTTTACCAAAATTTGAATGGTAATTTTTAAAAATTCTGCTGATTTCCTTATATTGATTTATGCCGTAACTCCTTTTTGAGTTAATGTCAACTTCCTGGAACAGGAAGAAATCTGTGTTGGTCTGGCCTTTGATAAAAGATTTTATTTTTGATAAATTGTTAACAACAGTATCTTTGGTGGGCCTTACATTTTTCCCGCCATCATAGAAAAAGTCCATATCCCTGCTGAGTCCGCAATATCCGATATTCCAGGTCATAAGTTTAAGTTCTTGCTCCACAGGCACCCTGTTTTTTACCTGTCCCTTGTAAAGGGTGATTTCAGATTCCGGCCTGTAGTCCACAAGTGTGGTATAGATAAGAAATGCTGCAAAGGCCAGAACACCAGCTAATATGATGTATATAATGATTTTAATAAATTTTTTCATGGCAGCGTTGATTTCCTTTAATGTTTAATTATCATTATTTTCAAATTCCAGAAGGGAGTGTCCATATCTGTGGGTGGAAAAATCAGCATTGCATGTTTTAAAGTACCGGGTCCAGAGCAACTTTACAGCCCTGAATTTTCTGGAGCCGGATGCACTGGCACCTGCAACATAGATTTTAACCCCTTTAAGATCGGGAATAAGCTCTTGTTTTTTTCTGTTTTTGATTAAATTTTCTATATACTTGTTTGTAATTCTGGTTTTGTCAAATTTGTACTCCCGGGAATCCTGGATCATGTCTGAAAGAAGAACAAGGATTTTCATACGGTTTTTTTCATTATGGAATATTGTATCTGCAATATTCAGGGAGTTTAAAATTTCTGTCTGACGGGTGCCGTGTTTATAAGAGAGCAGGCGGTTTACCTCTTTTTTTATTTTTTTTCTTGTTCTTGTGAGATTTTTCTCATATTTAAGGCGGTTGACCCAGATACTTTTTTTCGGGATTTTTTCATCAACCCTTGGTTTAAAATCTATATATGAGTGGCTTGTAATGGTGCCCACAACAATGCGGTCATCCTGGTCAAGTTTCTTATAAATCATGTCAAAGGCATTTTTATATATGGATTTTCTATCCTTGTTTGTGCTGCCTGACATATCAAGAAAAACAATTATAAGTTTTGCTTTTTTATCATTTTTTGAAAAAAAGCCGGCTTCTGCCTTTGTACATGTAAAGGTTAAGGCAAGGCAGAACCCCAGAAAAAAAATCCAAGAACATTTAAAGTATATTCGTGTCATGGAAATCAGCCCCCTTTATTTCATGATAAGGTATTTTTTCTGCCGGGTTCAGGATCAATATCTGTAAGTTTCAGTATTCTGGTTGCATTGAGCATTTCCTGGTTTGTTTCTGTGGTATCAAAATTCATATCCATTTTATGCTCCTTATCAAAGGATTCAGGCTTTGTATGGTCAGGCCTCTCCCTCTGGTTAATTTTTCGGTAGTAGAAAACAAGCTCCTGTGCTTCCTGGTGAATACGGTTGATCTCCTGCTGCTGTTCTGAAAAAAGTTTATTATGTTTAGCTTCAATGTTTCGCATGGCTTTATTGATTTTGTTGGTTCTGCGATGGAGGTTTTCAAGGAGAGGGTCCTTGTCATGGGCAAAATATGAGCTGATTGTGGCTGCAGCTAAAATAACCAGGTTAAGACCTATAAATGCAGCACCTATAAATTTACTTGATCCTGCACTGCTGACTGCATCGGTTTCAGCAAGGTCCCCCAGATACTGGACACGTACATAACCTATTGCAACAAGGCCCCCGATGCTGAGAACAGCTAAAGCAGCAACTCCCAGGCCGCTTTTCCACCATGGCTCAGACCCGCGTTTCAGCAGTATGCCCATGGCATGGGCAATCCAGGGGATTGCAACGGCAATGCCCAGGGCCATGACCCAGGTAAAAATCTGACTTTCACCAAATACTGCAAAGGCAAGGGAGTTCATTGGTATTTCACTTAGTATGAACAGGAACATTAAAATATAATACTTGCTCCGGGAGAGCTCCACGCTTGGCTCGGACCGCTGGATTTTTTCCGAATGGGTATCATAGTCCCTGGAGACTCTTTCATAATCTTTAAGCAAAGGCTTATACTGGCCATTTAGGTTTTCCAGCTTTGGGCCAAACTTTGCAGTTACCTGCCAGGCTTCATGGCGTGCCATGGCCATCATTTCCTGTTCAAACTGGGATGGATTAGGGTCATTAATGGCAGGAATATTATTTTTTGCATCTATTTTTGCATTTTTTCTGACCTGATTTTTTTTATACATTATGCTACCCCCTTATATTGTCACCTTTTAAGTAAATTCAGTATTACTTATGCGGTTTCCCATACATCTTTCAATGTTTAAGACCACTTATTAAACAGCCTTTTTAAAAGCGGGTTACAGCTTATGTTACACATCCAAGGCTAGCCAACGCTATTATATATACCAAGTAAAAGTCAATACATTTGTGATAAATTTTCCCTGGCAACAGCTGGTGTTTTAATTGATAAACTCTTCAAGTCTGTCCAGACTTTCCGGCATGTTTTTTCTTCCAAATCCGATTCTGAAGTTATTACCCTTATATGCATAAAGATCCGAAGGCAGAAGGAGCACACTTTTCTGTTGCAGAAGCTCCTTTGTAAATTCTGAAACAGGCTTTTCAATTTTGAGCCCGGGAAATGCAACAGGGCCTGCAGCAGGCCTTTTCCATTGGAAAATTGAATTGTATTTGTCAAAGAACAGATCCAGAAGATCAAGGTTGTTTTTAATCAGATCAAGATTTTTTTCAATAATTATATTGCGCGCCCTGAGTCCGATGATTGCAAGAATTTCACTGGGACTGGAGCTGCATATTGTTGTATAATCCTTTAATTTACCTGCTTGTTTATAAACTTTTTTGTTTTTTGTTGCAAGCCAGCCAATGCGGAGGCCTGCCAGGGAAAAGCTTTTTGACATGCCACACAGGCTTATACCATTTTCATACAGATCACATACAGACTCAAGCCGGTTTTTTTTATCATGTTCCAGGAACCTATACATTTCATCTGAGAACAGCATAATATTTCTCTGGTCTGCAAGTTTTACTATGTTTTCCAGTTCTTCTCCGGTTATGAGGGCTCCTGTGGGATTGTGGGGAAAGTTTATGACAATAAGTTTTGTATTGTCCTGTATAAGGTTTTCAAGTTTGTCAATGTCAAATCTGAAACCGTTTTCATCATGGTCAGCCTCCCATGGGCAGACAGAGCATTGAATGGAGGCTGCTATTTCAAACAGGGACTGGTATCCGGGATATGTTACAATTACATGGTCGCCGGGATTTAATACAGAGTGCATTACCAGAAAAATTGCTTCTTCAGGGGCTGCAACAAGTATTTCCGAAGGATATATATCTTTGTAAAGCATGGCAATTTCCTGCTTTAACATTGGATGCCCCGTTGATTCAGTATAGCCTAGGGAGAGGTTCTCCCACATATTAAGACGTTTTTTATCTGCCAGATTAAGAAGATCTTTTTGTAAAAGTGCTTCACAGTCGGAACAGCATAAAAGGTACCTGGTTTTAAATTCATACTCTGCAAAAAACCTTTCAAGTTTAAATTCATTTATTATCATAAACCCACCTTTTTGTTTGTCTGTTTTATAAAAGTGAGACAGCCTGAATTCCTGGCTCCTGACAGGTATTTTTCAAGCCTTGGGCAATCTTCAGTTTCAACCTCAAAATCACAGGTGACAGTTTCTAGATAATTGCTTTTTATTACCTGCCCGTGAAATTTTTCAAGCTGATGTAAGAGTGTATCATTATAGGAATATGAGGTTGTAATTTGAAAGGTTTCTGTTTTTACAAGTTTTATAAGCCTTTGCTCCCTGAGCGCTGCCATGACTGATTCAGTATAGGCATTGATTAAACCCCTTATACCAAGTTTTATACCTCCGAAATGCCTTGTTACAACCGCTGCAATATTTGTTGTATTGTTTTTTTTTAAAGCGTTCAGCATGGGTTTGCCTGCTGTGCCGGATGGCTCTCCTGCATCGGAGCAGTGACTTATTTCTCCCTTGTCACCAACAATATAAGCCCAGCAGTTATGGGTTGCATTTTTATGTTCATTGGATATTTTTGAAATAAATTCCTTGGCCTGTCCGGTTGTTTCGGCATAATTAAGGGAACAGATAAACAGCGACTTTTTAACCTTTATTGTAAACTCTCTTTCACCCTTTACAGAATAGAAATATTTAACACTCTTTTTTGTCATCAAATCATATTATCTTATTTTTTTGTTTTTGTAAGTCATAATATCTGTTATATAAATTTAGCTCAACCTTTAAATAAACCATTAAAGGAGGAATTTATATGGCATGCGAAATTACAATTTCCCTTTGGGTTTTTATTGTTTTAACACTACTTGCAATAGTTGCTGTGCTGGATAAAATTTTAATCCCCAGTACCCGTTGGTTTTTAAGAAGGCGCATTAATTCTGTGCTTCAGGAGATAGGTACCCGCCTTGATATTGAGATCAGACCTTTTCAGCTGACTAAACGACAGGTGCTGCTGGACAGGCTTGTATATGATCCCGAAGTGATAAAGGCCATTAAGGAGAGCGCAGGAAAGCATGATATGCCGGTGGAGATGGTCCAGAAAAAAGTGATGTCCTATGCAAGGGAGATAGTTCCTTCATTTAATGCATATTTTTATTTCAGGATCGGCTATTTTATAGCAAAAAAGGCTGCGCGGCTCCTTTACAGTGTACGGGTGGATCTTTTAAAAAATGAACAATACAATCAAATTGACCCTGACTCAACAGTGGTATTTGTAATGAACCATAGATCAAATATGGATTATATCCTTGTGGCATTCCTTGCAGCAGAGAGAACAACCCTTTCCTATGCTGTGGGAGAGTGGGCAAAAATCTGGCCACTGCATATGCTGTTCCGTTTTATGGGTGCATTTTTTGTGCGCCGCAACTCAAACAACCCCTTGTACAGGAGGGTTCTGGAACGCTATATTCACATGGCCACAAGGGAGGGAGTCTGCCAGGCAGTTTTCCTGGAAGGCGGTTTAACCCGGGACGGCAGGCTGCAGAAACCTAAACTGGGGCTGATGGACTACATGCTTCGGCAGTTTGATCTGAAAAATGACAGAAATATTGTTTTTATTCCTGTTGGTATAAATTATGACAGAACCATTGAGGACAGAACCCTGCTCCGTTCCCTTGAGCCAGGGGTGGAAAAACGCAGTGTCTGGTTTGTTTTTAAAACCACCTTTGGGTTTGTTTTCAATACTTTAGTAAGAATGATTCTAAGCCGGTGGAAGCGGTATGGATATGCCTGTGTCAATTTTGGTACACCGGTTTCAGTCAATGAATATTGCTGCAAAGAGGGTGTTGACTTTAAGAATCTTCCGCGGAAAGAACGATTTTCAGAGGTTGAAAAGCTAAGTTCAAAACTGTTATCTTCCATCGGCAGTGTTATACCCATTGTGCCGGTGGCACTGATTGCAACTGTTTTTGTCAATGAAATGGACAGTATGTTCACAATATTTGATATTGAAAAAAAAGTTCAAGGGGTATTAAACAGGCTGCAGGAGTGTGGAGCTCCTGTCCTGGAAGTGCCCAGCAGTACCAGGAAGCATGCCATTGCCGATGCGGTTGATATGCTGGCACTAAGGAAGATAATCACAGTATATAAAGATAAATTCAGGGCAAATCCCATGGAAGAAAAGATTTTGCATTATTATGCAAATTCCATCTCCCACTGGTTATAAGATAATGATCTTTGCAATATTAAAGTGAATGTATTATAAAACCCTGGTAATGATTTAAATAATTAAGTTAAAAACAATGGCCCTGGATAAAAATTTTAATATTGTACTTATTGGCATGCCGGCATCTGGAAAAAGCACCATGGGAGTACTCCTTGCCAGATATATAGGTTTTGATTTTGTTGATCTGGATATACTTATCCAGACAGGTGAGAAAAGATCGTTGCAGGAAATAATAACAGAGCAGGGTATGGAAGCATTTTTAAGAATGGAAGAAGAGTATCTTATCCGGGCAGATTATTCAGGGTTTGTGATAGCACCCGGAGGAAGCGCTGTGTACAGTGCGAGAGGCATGGCGCATTTGGCTGAAAAGGGAATTATGGTTTACCTTAAACTTGGCCTTGAACATCTTGAAAAAAGGCTTTTATCCCTTGATGCCCGTGGTGTTGTAAGATCTCCCGATCAGGATATAAAAGCGCTTTTTGCCGGGAGGAAACCGCTCTATGAAAAATATGCCGATATAACCATTGAGTGTGACAATCTGTCTTTAGATCAGATGGTTTCAGCACTTAAAAAAGAATTATCCAGTGGGATAAAAATAATCAAAGGGGAAAAAAATGAGTAAATTATTTTCAACAAAAGAGATTGCTGCATTTTTAAAGGTAAATGAAAAAATGGTCTATTCTCTTATTGCAGAAAAGGGACTTCCTGCAACCAAGGTCACAGGAAAGTGGCTCTTCCCCCTGGATCTGGTTGAGCAATGGGTTGAAGCAGGCACTGTAAATTACCCTGAAACCTATATAACCCTGCCCCCATACCATGGGCTTATATTGATTGCCGGCAGCAATGACCTTCTCCTTGACAAACTGATCTCCTTTTTTAATAGTAATTTTGAGGATCATCTTGCCATGTTCGGTTTTACAGGAAGCATGGGCGGACTCAGGGCTTTGAGGAAAAACTGCTGCCATATTGCAGCAAGCCATCTTGTTGCAGACAATGAAGAGTATAATTTTCCGTTTATACCAAAGGAGATGACCCCTTCGCCCGCGGTTGTTAACTTCTGCATGAGGGAGCAGGGCATCCTGGTTCAAAAGGGCAATCCCCTTAATATAAAATCTGTTACAGATCTTACCCGAAAAGGGATAACGATTGCAAACAGAGGTCTTGGCACAGGTACCAGGCAATTGTTTGATAAAAAATTACAAAAAGCAGGCATTGAGGGAGATACTATTAAAGGGTACAATAATATTGTTTCAAAACACATGGACATGGGCCTTGAAATATTATCCGGCAGGTCAGATGCAGGCCCGGGAATACGATCCGTTGCAAAGACCCTTGACCTTGGTTTTATTCCAGTGTGCTGGGAGCGTTTTGATTTTCTCATGCTTAAGGAACGGTTTTTTGATAAAGGCATTCAGTTGTTTCTTGGGCTTATCAAGGAGGATTTTTTTAAAAAGACTGCTGAAAGTCTTGGAGGATATGATATTTCAAAGGCGGGTGATATGGTTTATCCCGGGAATGCTCCTGAATCTGATGATAAGAGGCTTGAATAAACTCTTGGCAGCCTGTTGGCAAGCATGGAGACTATTTCATAGTTTATTGTCTTTGTCCGCTGAGCAATCTCATCTGCAGTGATCTCTTCATCACCCTGTTTTCCCATGAGAACAACTTCATCCCCTGGTTTAACCATGGGGATGTGTCCCACATCAATCATGGTCTGATCCATACATACCCTGCCGGCAATGGGAGCCCTTTTTCCCCTGACAAGCATGAAACCGTTGGAGGAAAGAAGCCGGGGATAGCCGTCAGCATATCCCACGGGTACAATGGCAATCTTTGTTGTTATCTGAGTTGTATAAATTCCGCCATAGCTGACTTTAAAACCCGGTGGTACATTTTTAAGGGAGGTTATTACTGATTTTAATGACATGGCAGGTTTAAGCAGGACATTGGCCTGTTGAATCTCCCTTGAAGGATAGAGTCCGTATATTGAGATTCCTGATCTTACCATATTATAGGAGGCATGGGGCAGATCAATAATACATGCACTGTTTGCAACATGGCGTAATGAAAATCTCACACCATTTTTTGTCAGTTCCTCAAGTAAAATATCAAAATTTTCAAGCTGGTATTCAGTATAGGTCTTATCCATGGAATCTGCCGATGCAAGATGTGTGTAAATACCTTCCAGTCTTATATTCTCAAGGGTTGAGATTATTCTGATCTCACGGGCTGCATCATTATTAAGAGCAGGTTGTGCCCTGAGGTGGTCCGGCAGCAGGCCTACTCTGCCCATACCTGTATCCACCTTTAAATGTGCTGTTATATAGACTCCCTGGCGCAGGGCTTCAAGGGCTATATCTTCCGCCATTTTCTGATTAAAAAGAGTTATCGTAAGGTCATATTCTGCAATTGTTTCAACATCGCAATTCCTTACATATCCAAAAATAAGAATTGGAGCATTTATATTTGCTTTTCTGAGTTTTACAGCTTCTGAAAGCCTTGCAACTCCGAGCCAGGATGCGCCGTTTTTCAAGGCAATTTTAGCTGCTTTTACTGCACCATGTCCATACCCATCAGCCTTTACCACAGCCATTAATCTTACAGCTTTACCCACCTTTTTCTTAAGGGTTTGAACATTGTGCCTTATGGCTCCAAGGTTAATTTCAGTCCAGGCAGTATGTTGTTTCATTAATTGTTATATTCTAAAAAGTTAAATTATTTTTTTTTCCTGCTATCTGAGCTCGCACTCAGTAACATATTTATCAACAACCTCTTTTAAATAAAATAACTCTTTTTTTACAAAAAAGCTATCCTGTTTTTTTAGAAATTCTGGATTCAGCGCATCAACGTCCGGGTTACATGGCTGAAGGATATATTTTTCAGCCCCTTGTATCATTTTTCCTATATCTTTGATAATACTTTGATCAATAAAAGGTTTTATGCATGTTGTTCTGAACTCATAGTTAAGTTTGGCCTGGCAGGCCTGATTCATTATCAGGTCAATGGACCGGATGATGTTTTCAATATCTGCCTCTGCACCTGCAGCAATTGAATAATTGGACAGGTTGCTTTTAATATCCATTGCACAATAGTCAATGAGGTGATCCTGGAAAAGAGATTCCAGAACCATTGGATTTGTTCCGTTGGTATCAAGTTTTATTTTAAAACCCATATGTTTAATATCATGGCAGAATTCCAGAAGATCAGGCTGGATGGTTGGTTCACCTCCTGTAATTACAACACCGTCCAGCAGTCCTTTTCTGGTTTCAAGAAAACAGAGAAAACCTGGTTTACTGTTCTGGTCAGGCCTGTTTTTGTAAATCGAGGGCAGAACAAGCTCAGGATTATGGCAATAGGGGCATCTGAAATTGCACCCAATGGTAAATACAGTACAGGCAATATGTCCAGGGTAGTCAATAAGTGTATGTTTCTGAAGACCTCCAAGTTTCATGGCATAGAGGGATTCTAGGCTGACTTGGGTTTGTATGTCTTTCTCATGCAGAATTCTGTCTGCTTGCCGTTATTCCATTGATTTACAGGCCTTAAATATCCTACGATTCTGGAATAAACTTCTGTTTCAGCACCGCACTTTCCACACTCTTCATGCTCTCCTGGAAGATAGCCGTGGGAAGGGCATACACTAAAGGTTGGAGTTATTGTAAAATAGGGCAGTTTAAATTTGTTTGCAACTTTTTTCACAATATTTTTAACATTTTCAATGTCTTTTACCTCTTCACCCACAAAAAGGTGAAGTACTGTGCCGCCGGTATACTTTGTCTGGAGCTCATCCTGGAGTTCAAGGGCCTCAAACAAATCATCTGTATAATTCACAGGCAGGTGGGTGGAGTTTGTATAAAAAGGATCCCGGCCCTGTATATACTCATCTTCATTGGCACATATAATATCGGTAAATCTGTCTTTATCTGATTTTGCAAAGCGGTATGTGGTTCCCTCTGCCGGAGTTGCTTCAAGGTTGTATATCTCGTCTGTTGCCCGTTGTAAATCTTCTATTCTTTTTCTCATGTGATCCATGACCTTTATGGAAAAAGCCTGGCCTTTTTCTGAGCCAATATCAACACCCATAAAATTCTGACAGGCCTCATTCATACCAAGGATTCCAATGGTGGAAAAATGGTTTTTCCAATAACAGCCGGCATTTTCTTTAATTTTTCTCAAATAGAATTTTGAATATGGGTATAGGTTATTTTCTGTAAATTTTTCAAGGACTTTTCGTTTTATAACAAGGGAGTCAGATGCAAGGGTGATTAATCCATCAAGCCTTTCAAAAAAATCGCCTTCGTCCCTGGCAAGGTATCCGATCCTGGGCATATTCAAGGTTACAACACCAATTGAACCTGTAAGGGGGTTTGCACCAAAAAGACCTCCTCCTCGCTTTCTAAGCTCTCTGTTATCAAGTCTTAAACGGCAGCACATTGACCTTGCATCCTCCGGAGACATATCAGAGTTAACAAAATTTGAAAAATATGGAATTCCATATTTTCCAGTCATTTTCCATACATTTTTCAGATTTGTATTGTCCCAGTCAAAATCTTCTGTGATATTGTAGGTGGGAATGGGAAATGTAAACACCCTTCCCTTGGCATCACCCTCCATCATAACCTCGGCAAAGGCTGAGTTTATCAGATCCATCTCCTTTTGAAAGTTTTTATAGGTATCTTTTAAATATCTGCCTCCGATTACAACGGGAGAATCCTTTAGTGTCGAAGGTACAACAAGATCCATGGTTATGTTGGTAAAAGGTGTTTGAAAACCAACTCTTGTGGGTATGTTAATATTAAAGACAAATTCCTGGAGAGCCTGCTTTATCTGTCCATAGCTTAAGTTATCATACCTTAGAAAGGGGGCAAGAAGTGTATCGAAATTTGACATTGCCTGGGCGCCGGCAGCCTCGCCCTGGAGTGTATAAAAAAAATTTACTATTTGACCAAGGGCGCTTCTGAAATGTTTGGGCGGCGCACTTTCAACTTTGCCTGCAACGCCTTTAAATCCTTCCATTAAAAGATCCTGGAGGTCCCATCCAACACAATATACTGACAAAAGGCTTAAATCATGTATATGGATATCACGGTCATAATGGGCTTTGCGTATTTCTGGCGGATAAATTTTGTTAAGCCAGTATTCAGCCGTTATATCAGAAGAGATATAGTTGTTAAGGCCCTGGAGGGAGTAACTCATATTGCTGTTCTCCTTAACCTTCCAATCCATCTGGCTTATATATTTTTCCATGAGATTGACATTTTCTTTGACAGTTATTCTTCTGAGCTGATTGTGCTGCTCACGATAAATTATATAGGCTTTGGCAGTTTTATAGAATGGCGAATCAAGGAGTACCCGTTCAACAATGTCCTGTATCTCCTCCACCTCAGGTATGGGGCCTAAACGTAAATCCCGGGCCAGGGTAATTACTTTCAGCGTGAGCTTCTTAGCCTCCCGTTTTTCAAATTCTCCTGTGGCTTCACCGGATTTTGCAATCGCATCACTGATTTTGGACGAATCAAATTCAACAATTTTTCCATTGCGTTTTTTTATCTTCTCAAACATCCTTGTATTCTCCGTTGATTTAATTTAGACTAACCATGGATGATACTTTATAATAACAACCAATGCAGAACAAAATATGCTATATATTGAGGTCTGTCAAGAAAAAAAACTATATATTGTGGTAAATTTGCAGGATAGAAAAAAATAATAAAAAAGAATCATGCGATTAGATCAAAATCCTTTTTTCAGAAAAGCCATAATACCCTGGTATGATTCAAACCTTTTTTGTTCAATATTCATTGTAATATGCGTATGTACTCTTGTTTTTTCAATTATCGGCATAAAAGTTGCCATTACAAACCATGATTTTACAGGTTTTATATGGATGCCTGCAAGTATTGCATTTCTCTCATTTTTTATAATAATTAAGATTCTGCTGAAACTGATTAAGCGGAGACAGACTTTTTAACCCTGGATAATATTATTTCAATAAAGTGAAATATCATTTTAGCTGTAACTCCCCAGATAACCACATCCTCAAAGGGATATGTTAAACTGTATGTGTCTGGTTTTTGTATATTAAATCCTTTTTTAATGTGCACGCCTATAAGATAATTAAGGGGAATGGGTATAACCCTTGATATTTCAGTTCTGTCAAATATGATCTCTTCTTTTTTGTTCCATATGCCTATAAAGGTTTCAATCTCCCTCTGGTTTATTGTAAGAAAATGGCCGATAGAACCAACAATTTCAACATTTTTTTTATCTATCCCCATCTCTTCTTCAAGTTCCCTTAAGGCAGTATCAAGCCTGTTAATGTCCCGGGGATCGGTATGGCCTCCTGGAAAAGCCATCTGGCCGCTCCAGGCATACCCTTTAACCTCTGCTTTTTTGATGAACAACAGAACAGGGTCTTTTTCAAAGCTTAAAAGGGCAATGACACTTGCGGGTTTTGAATCTCCCTTGACAGGCATTGGCGGATGTGTCGATTGCGTGACAGCATCTCTTATTACATCCAGGGAAATGTTGTGGGAAAATTCCATTTAAGCTCCGGTTCAATGTTTAAATTAAAACCATTAAAGTTCCATAAAACACCCTCTAAAATATAGATTAATTATTTTGTTGTCAAACCGGGAAAATTGCTTTGCATAAGCCCTTGATTAAATATCTTGTTTATTTAAAAAGTATTTGACAAAGTTATTTAATAAAATATATTATGAAAAAAGTAGACTGAGCGCTCGATCAGTTTGCATAAATGTAAGGCTGGCAGGGGATTTATGGTCTGATATAAGACCTGGTGCCAGGATGACTAACCAGATACTCAAAGGAGGCACAGGGTGGATTTCGATCTTACAACAGAACAAAAAATGATTCGTAAAGAAGTAAGAAAGTTTGCCCGGAAAGAGATAGCTCCCATTGCCCAGGACCTGGATGAAAAAGAGGAATTTTCAGTTGCACTTACCCGGAAAATGGGTGAAATAGGTTTGTTTGGAATGTTTGTTTCCGACCGGTATGAAGGCCAGGACATGGATTATATTTCATATATTATTGGTGTTGAAGAGATTGCAAGGATTGACGGTTCCCAGGCTGCAACCATTGCAGCAGGCAATTCCCTTGGTATAGGTCCTATTTATTACTTTGGCACTGAAGAGCAGAAACAAAAATATCTTCCCAGATTATGCAGCGGCGAAGCATTATGGGGGTTTGGCCTTACTGAACCCACAGCCGGATCTGATGCCGGAGGCAGTAAAACCACGGCACGTCTGGAAGGAGATCAATGGGTAATAAACGGCTCTAAAATATTTATCACCAATGCTGCGTGTGAACTTACTGCCGGAGTAACAGTACAGGCAATTACCGGAACCCGGGAGAATGGAAGGCCTGAATATACCTGTTTTCTTGTGGAGAGCGGCACTAAAGGATTTAAAGCTGTTCCCATGCATAAGAAAATGATGTGGCGGGCATCCAATACAAGCGAGCTCTATTTTGATGATGTCAGGGTACCAAAGGAAAATATCCTTGGAAAACCTGGAGATGGTTTCCACCAGATGCTCAAGACCCTGGACGGCGGCAGGTTATCCATTGGTGCAATGGGGCTGGGCGGAGCCCAGGGTGCCTATGATCTTGCCCTGGATTATGCAAAAAACAGGGTGCAGTTTAATCAGCCCATATCAAAATTCCAGGCAGTTGCGTTTAAGCTTGCAGATTGTGCCATGGAAATAGAGCTTGCAAGGAATCTTTTATATAAAGCGTGCTGGCTGAAGGATAAGAAAAGAGCCTTTGAAAAAGAGGCTGCCATGGCAAAGCTTTATTGTTCTGAAGTAATGAGCAGGGTTGCAGATCATGCTGTCCAGATTCACGGCGGATATGGACTCATGAAAGAGTACGATGTTGAAAGATTCTACCGGGATCAGAAACTCCTTGAAATCGGAGAAGGAACCTCGGAGGTTCAAAGACTTGTTATATCAAGATATATTGGCTGTTAACCTTAATTTAAGGAAGTAACCCCATGTCTGAAAAACTTATCTTAAAAGAGGAGAGAAATAGTGCTGTTATCCTGACGTTGAACCGGGTGAAAGCCATGAACTCCTTTAATTTTGACCTTTTATATGCCTTAAGAGATGAACTTTTTGATCTTCAGTTTAAAAGTGATATAAGATCCATTGTCATCACTGGTGCCGGTGAAAAGGCGTTTTGTGCAGGAGCTGACTTAAAAGAGCGGGCAACATTGACCCAGGATGAGGTTAAAAAGTTTATTTTAACCATAAGGAGTGTTCTGTCCGATGTTGCTGATTTTCCCAAACCAGTGATAGCAGCTGTAAATGGAGCTGCCCTTGGCGGCGGTACAGAACTTGCCCTGGCATCTGACATCAGGGTATTATCAAAAAATGCAACCATGGGCCTGACCGAAGCCCGTCTTGCAATCATCCCCGGAGGCGGCGGCACCCAGAGGCTTCCAAGGATTGTGGGGGTTGCAAAGGCCAAGGAGATGATCTTTACCGGCAGGAGGGTCGGTGCTGAAGAAGCGCTTGCAATGGGACTTGCCAACCAGGTGTGCAGGGCCAGCGAACTTATTGATAAATGCATGGAATATGCTGCAATGATTAATGAAACAGGCCCCATTGCTGTGGAACAGGCCAAATATGCAATTAATAAAGGAATTGAAACCGACCTTGCAACAGGCCTTGCCATTGAATCCAATGCCTACAGCATAACAATTCCCACCCAGGACAGAGTAGAAGGATTAAAAGCATTCAGGGAAAAACGAAAGCCTGTTTATAAAGGGAAATAATATGACAGAGAATAGAGAACATTGGCTTAATGAAGAAAAACTGCTTGAACAACGTCAATATGAAGCCATCTGGCCCGGAGGCCAGAAAGCCGTGGACAAGCTTGCAAAGAAAAACAAACGCCCTGTGCGGGAGCTGATTTCTGAAATAATTGATCCTGATACCTGTTTTTTTGAGCTTTCGCTTCTTGCAGGATTTGGCATGGATTACCCTGGTGTAAAGGATGTGCCCTGTGGAGGCATTGTAACCGGTATTGGCAAGGTCCATGGAAACTGGACAATGATCATGGCCAATGATTCCCGGGTAAAGGCTGGAACCTATTTTCCCATTACTCTGAAAAAACATATGAGGGCCCAGGCAATTGCTGAAAACTGCGGGTTGAACTGCATCTATATTGCAGATTCAGGAGGTGTGTTTCTCCCCATGCAGGCCGATGTCTTTCCCGATGATCAGCATTTTGGATCAATATTTTACAATATGGCACGCATGGCTTCCAGGGGTCTAAAACAGATTACAATGAGTACAGGGGGAAATACTGCAGGTGGTGCATATATCGTGTTCATGGCCTGTGAATCCATCATGATTGATCAATCCTCCTTTTCTTTTCTGGGTGGACCTCCCCTGGTCAAAATGGCAACGGGCGAAGTAATATCTGCTGAAGACCTTGGCGGTGCCAGGGTGCATACAGGTATTTCCGGAGGAGCAGATCATTTGTGTGAGAGCCAGGCACATGCAACTGCCACGGTGCGGGATATCCTTGCCCTGACAAAACCTCAGAAGATTCATCTGCACCAGTATGCTCCGGAGGAGCCATTGGTTCCGGTTGAAAATATTTATGATCATCTGCCAATATCCACCCAGCAGGGCATAGATACACGGGAGATACTGAAATGCCTGGCAGATGCCAGCTGTTTCCATGAATATAAAAAAAATTATGCCA
>Ga0256846_1000359_pt1 | contig 19256 bp, 17 predicted proteins | sample TevniametaG_FD_189098 | JGI IMG/M metagenome (GOLD analysis project Ga0256846, IMG submission 189098) | Tube worm associated microbial communities from hydrothermal vent at the East Pacific Rise, Pacific Ocean - Tevnia | ecosystem: Host-associated > Annelida > Integument > Unclassified ...
GCCGGAAGATAAAGGTCCAGACGTGATCCAAAACAGATCATGCCGAACCGCTGTCCCCGACGCATCTTTTGTTCCGGCTGCAGCGTACAGATAATACGACGCGCCACAAACCCGGCTACTTGAACAACAGCATACATCCGCCCGTTTTCGGTTTTCACAATCACCGCGTTCTGTTCGTTCGATCCGGTCGCCTTGTCCTTGTCGGCCGAATAAAATTTACCGGGATGATACTTGATCGCCGTGACTTTCCCCTCGAACGGAATCCGGTTCACATGCACGTTAAATACCGTCATGAAAATGCTTATCTTCAGACACGGTCCCGGTATATAAGGATTCTCCTTATACTTCTGAACAACGATGACCTTGCCATCCGCCGGCGCAATAACCGCCCCGGGAGCCATGGGCGTAACGCGATCCGGGTCTCTGAAAAAACCACACACACCGGCCGTGGCCGCTATAGCAACAAGGGCCGCGATTTTCATCCCCAGCAAGGCAAATATCACCGTAATAAAGGCCCCGGCAAAAATCAACGGATAGCCGGGCCGGGCGATGGGAAATGCCGTTGGATTGGGTGGGTCAGACCAGGAAAATTTTTCCATTTAGCGCCATTATCCCGTCAGTTTGATATCAAAAAGGTGCGCTGGATCCGCACCTGACCGTAACACAATGATTTTATAATCATATTAGAAATAGCCAAGAAATAACCGTTTGTCAATGCCCGGTGGTCTTTTCGTTGCCACGCCATTGACGCCCGCCATCGACCATACGGCACCCGGCGGAATTATCCCGTCCCCCGGGCCTGGTGGATCTGCGCATCACTCTTTCGCAGATAAACCGGCATGATATCCACGGCCTTCCGCCCATCCCTATCCAGCCGGCCAAGGCCCATCCGGCCCACCGTGGCCGCCCGGAGCATGTGGGCCATTTCCGGGGCACTGTCGATACGTGCCCCCGTGATTTGGGCAAAATGCGACCGATAGGTCACAAAACCGCCGCCCACCAGGGTTACGGAGCCGGCCAGGTCCGTCACCTGCCTGGCGGCGGTTTCCGGGGCGACAACCGTTTCCGGAATTACCGGGATCATCCGGTCACCGTCCGGCCGGTATCCCGCCAGAAAAACTTCTCCGCGATAGGCATCAATCATGGCAACAATGGTACCGGAACCACTGGAAGCTGAAACCGCCTGAACAGCCAGCGCCTCCAGGCTCGATACCGGAACAACCGGTTTGTCACCGGCCATGGCCAGGCCCTTGACCGCACTCAGGCCAATCCGCAGGCCGGTAAACGAGCCCGGCCCCCGGGTAACGGCAAAACCATCGACCGCATCAATGGAAATCCCTGCCAGGGTCAGCGCCTGGTCCACCATCGTCATCAGATGGCGGGCGTGGGTCTCGTTTCTGGCCGTGGTGACTTCGGCCAGCAGTCCGGCAGATGTTACGATGGCCACACTGCAGCTCTTTGTCGTGGTATCGAGGGCAAGAAGGAACATGTCAACCTTATTTTTTCAGCCGGCAGACCGATGCGCCTGAAAAACAGGCGGTTATTTTTTACGATGAAGTCCGGGGATGGTCAGGGGCACCACATCATCCATGTTCCCGACAGGAATGAATTTCAGTTTGCGCCGGATATTCGCCGGTATTTCAGAAAGTTCCCGCTTGTTCAATTCGGGCAGCAGGATCGTCCGAATCCCGGCCCGCAGCGCCCCCATGGCTTTTTCCCGGATCCCGCCGATGGGAAGGACCCGCCCGCGCAGCGTGACTTCTCCGGTCATGGCCACGCGATGATCCACCGGCTGGTCCGACAAAGCCGAAATCAGCGCAGTGGCAATGGCAATGCCGGCGGAGGGACCGTCTTTGGGAATGGCGCCGGCCGGGACATGAATATGAATGTCAGCGTTATCCAGTGCATTTTTGGTAATCCCGAAACGCCGATGATTGGCCCGGACATAGCTCAATGCGGCCCGGGCCGATTCCTGCATCACTTCCCCCAGCTGGCCGGTCACAATCAGCTCGCCCTTGCCGCCAATCAGCGTGGCTTCAATGTATAACACTTCTCCGCCCGCCGGGGTCCAGGCCAGACCGGCCGATAATCCCACCTGACTTTCGCTTTCATTCATTTCCGGCAGATAGCGGGGAATTCCAAGATATTTGTTTAAGTTCCGTGGGGTTATCTTAAACGGCCCCTTCTGGTTTTCAGAAATTTTCCGGGCCACTTTCCGGCAAATGGTACCCAGTTCCCGTTCAAGATTCCGCAGGCCCGCCTCGGATGTGTAGGCCCGGATCACTTCCGCCAGGGCCCGGTCCGTGATGGACAATTGCCGTTTTTTCAGACCATTTTCCTTGATCTGCCGGGGCAGCAGGAACCGGGAGGCGATGACCCGTTTTTCTTCTTCGGTATATCCGGGCAGTTCGATGACTTCCATGCGATCCAGCAGGGCCGACGGGATCGTATCGGTCATATTGGCCGTCAGAATAAACATGACGTTGGACAAGTTAAATGGCAGGTTAAGATAATGGTCGCTAAATGCGAAATTTTGTTCCGGATCCAGCGCCTCCAGCAGCGCCGATGACGGGTCGCCTCTGAAATCGGCCCCCAGCTTATCAATCTCGTCCATCATAAACACCGGGTTGTTGGTACCGCACTGTTTAAGCCCCTGGAGAATCCGGCCGGGCATGGCACCGATATAGGTCCGCCGATGGCCCCGGATTTCGGCCTCGTCGCGGATTCCTCCCAGTGATATTCGTACAAATTTGCGTTTCATGGCCTTGGCAATGGCACGTCCCAGGGACGTTTTTCCCACGCCGGGCGGCCCCACAAAACACAAAATCGCCCCCTTCAGCTGCGGATTCAGGCGGCGAACGGCCAGATATTCAAGAATCCGGTCTTTCACTTTCTCCAGGCCGTAGTGATGCGCGTCGAGCACTTTTTTGGCCCGGGCAATATCGATCTTCCCCTTGGAGGACCGGTGCCAGGGCACTTCAACCAGCCAGTCCAGATAGGCGCGCACCACCGTTGATTCGGCCGATTCCGGATGCATCTGGTCCAGCCGCTTCAACTGCCGGTGGGCCTCTTCCTTCGCCTTGGCCGGCATTTTCGCGCGCTTGATTTTCTTTTTGTATTCGTCTATTTCCCGCGTTTTGTCATCGAGCTCACCCAGTTCCTGATGGATGGCCCGCATCTGTTCCCTTAAAAAATAGTCCCGTTGGTTTTTTGTGATTTCATTTTTAACATTGGACTGGATCTTGGCCTGGATGGAGGACAGCTCCACTTCCCGGAGCAGCAATTCGTTGACTTTGGTCAACCGTTCAACCGGATCGGTGATTTCCAGCAACTGCTGGGCTTCGTCCACCTTCATCCGCAGATTGGAAGAAATCAGGTCGGCCAGCCGGCCAGGATCTTGGATGCTGTCCAGTATCCCGCCGATCTCACTCGTCATTTCGCCTTTAAGGGCCAGGATTTTTTCCGAGTGTTCCCGTGCGGTGCGCATCATGGCTTCCACCTCAACGGTGATTTCTCCGATTTCCGGCTCCGCGATCTTGTCGATCCGCACCTTGAAATAAGATCGCTTACGCGTATACCGCTGGATTTTGGCCCGGGTTAACCCCTGGACGAGGGCTTTCATCTGACCATCCGGCATTTTGATCACCCGCAGCACCCGGCTGACCGTTCCTGTCCGATAAATATCATCGGCGGATGGATCTTCCATCAGCGGGTCCTTCTGGGCGCACAGCAGGATATAGCCGCCTTCGCTGACCGCCGCTTCCAGGGCTTTAACTGACCGGTTTCGGCCCACAAAGAGCGGCAGCAGCATATCCGTGAAAATAACGACATCTCGAACCGGCATCATCGGCAGCAGCGTGGGCAGTTTAATTGCTTCGATCTCTTCCTCGATAATTCCGATCAGATCATCTTTATCTGTTTCGGCCATGAAAGCTCCTAATATTATATTGTATGCTGCATTTCATACACGTTTCATCCATGTGGACGCATGACGCCGACAATTACCGAAAACATCACAGCGTGTCCATCCAAGGGCATGATACGCACTGTCGCAGGCGTGAAAATAAATTCGTTTCAATGTTCGGCATAATATTATAAGACCTCATTCGTAATTGACAACAGATGACTTGATTTTTCACCTTAAGCTGATTACGGTACCCAGCCAATGTTGCCGCCCCATACCATTATCATTATTCCGGCTTTTATTATCGGCCTGTGCATCGGTAGTTTCCTGAATGTCTGTATCTATCGGCTGCCGATCGGCCAGTCCATCGCCTTTCCACCTTCTCATTGCCCGCAGTGCGGGGCGGCCATTCGGTTTTACGACAACATCCCGGTATTTGGATGGCTGTTCCTGAAAGGCCGCTGCCGGGATTGCCAGACCGCTATTTCTCCGCGCTACCCCCTTGTCGAACTTCTCACGGGTCTGCTGGCTGTGTGCGTCTGCCTGAAATTCAATCTGGCGATGGAAACGGCCGTGTACTTTGTTTTTATTGCCACGCTGCTCGTTATCACCTTTATCGACATTGATCACCGCATCATCCCGGACCGGATCACCCTGCCGGGCATTCCTCTCGCCTTTATTGCGGCGTGGTTCCTGCCCGATATCACCTGGCAGACATCGCTGACCGGTATGATCGTCGGCGGCGGCAGCCTGCTTCTCGTTGCCGTTGGCTACAGTTTCCTGACCGGCAAGGAAGGCATGGGCGGCGGCGACATCAAGCTGCTGGCTATGATCGGCGCCCTGTGCGGCTGGAAAGGGGTGATTTTCACGATCTTTGTCGGATCATTAATCGGGTCCATCACCGGCATTATCGCCATGCTGAAATCAGATCAGGGGATGAAATCCGCCCTCCCCTTCGGCCCGTTTTTATCCATTGGCGCGGTCAGTTATATTTTTTTCGGCCCGCAGATAATCGCCTGGTATCTTTCCACGCTGGGCGGGTGAGTCGGCCGAATGAACTTAAAATCCATACAGGTAAAACCATCCTATTAATATGAGAATTGCAATCATATCTGATATTCATGGTAATTTTGAAGCGCTGACACAGGTGCTGGCCGATATCGATGCCAACCGGATCGATCAGATTGTTGATCTGGGTGACAACATCGGGTATGGCCCCGATCCTGAAAAAGTCGTTCAATGCATCACCGATCGACGAATCCCGTCTATCCAGGGAAACCATGAGCTGGCACTTTCGCAACCATCTCTGAAAGACTGGTTTAACCCCAATGCAAAAAAATCGATTGCCAAAACCAAGGAAATGCTTTCAGAAACATCATTGAACTACCTGATAAATTTAAAATTTTCGCTGGCGGCGCATCATTGTCGTTTTGTTCATGGATTTCCTCCGGATTCGCCCACCACCTATCTGTTCCAGGTGGACCGCCCCACGCTTAAACAGACTTTTACCGCGAGCAGGGAACCGCTGTGTTTCACCGGCCACACCCATCGCCCGGAAATCATCGTATTTACAGAAAACCGAATCCTGCGCAAGCCCCTGAGGCGGGAAGTATTTCAAATGACATCGTCTTGTAAGTACATTGTCAATGTCGGCAGCGTCGGCCAGCCCCGTGACGGTGACACGGCCGCCAAATATGTTATCTGGGACATCGTCAAGCAGACCCTGACGCTTCGGTACGTTCCGTACGATATTGTTGTCACCACTCAGAAAATCATCGCGCGGGGGTTTCCCCGGCCGCATGCGGAACGGCTCTGGCGGGCCCGGTGACCCGGCATTTTTCAATCGCTGTTTTTCCAATTATTGATGGACAGGTAAGCGCATGATTTTATCATTGGCACGGGCCTGTGTGCAGAAAATATTTCGATGATACCTTCCCGGGCACTCATCGTCTTCGATATGGATGGCGTCCTCGTCGACGTCTCCCGGTCATACCGGGAAACGACCCGTCTGGCGGTCCGTTCTTTTTTTAATGGCGCCAAGGGGGAGTCCCAACTCCCGGACCCTCTCTTTTCCCGGCAACAACTGACCGCCATCAAGCAGGCCGGCGGGCTGAATAACGACTGGGACGTTACCTATCAGATCATCCGCCTGCTCTGCCGGCGGGTGATCAGGCGGCCATCTAACGCTTCGGAAAAAACACCCTGGCAGTCTTATCGCCGCGCAATGGCCCGCTGGGACGTCGCCCCGCTGGCCCGCTGGCTGGCCGAAACGCAGTATCCCCTGACACGGCTGGCCGCCGAAGATAACGGCTGCGATACCGGTGATGACCAGATCCCCGCGTTTTACCGGGGCGACGTGGGCAGCGGCAATATCATCAAACAGATCTTTCAGGAAATCTACCTGGGGCCGGAACTGTTTACACAAACCTATGGATTTGCCCCGGCCCTGTATACCGGCAACGGCCTGAACCGGCAGGAAAGTCTGATGATCCCCTCGATCCAGCTGGCGCAACTGGCCCGAAAACACATCCTCGCCATTGCCACCGGGCGCCCCGCGGCCGAGGCCGGTTATGCCCTGTCGTTGTTCGGACTAAACCCCTGTTTCACGCTGGTACTGACCCTGGACGACTGCCTCGAAGCGGAAGCCCGCTGCCAGAAAACAGACGGAAAAAAGCCATCCCTGAGCAAGCCCGACCCTTTTATGCTCGATGCCATTGCCGGTCAAATACCCGACCTGCCGGCCCTGCGATACTATGTGGGGGATATGCCGGATGACATGTGCGCCGCCGTCCGGTCCCGGGCCGGATTTACCGGTATCGGACTGACGGCATCGGTTGCGGATAAAGCCGGGCTGGCGGAAAAGTTACGGGAAAACGGCGCCCGGCATGTCTTTGACACCGCCGACGGCCTGGTACAATTCCTGTCCGCGGCCGGAGAGCCGGCCAGCGGTCAGGGCGCTGGAACCAGCGCCACTTCAAACAGCTGAGGCCATTGTTTGCCGGTGATAAACAGCCGCCCCCGAAACCGGTCATAGGCGATTCCATTGGGCACGCCGCGCGTCTGTTTTTCAGCCAGCCGCCCCAGGCGGATCCATGCCGCCACGCGGCCGGTCACCGGGCCAATGACGGCGATACGATCGGTCTGCCAGACATTGGCAAGAATATATCCTTCGACAAATTCCAGCTCGTTCAGCTTCCAGACCGCCCGTTTCCCGTCCCGAACCGAAATGACCCGCTGCGTCTCAAAGGTTGACGGATCGAGAAAGAACAATCGATCCGTTCCATCACTGACAATGAGTTGCCGGCCGTCTTCGGTCAGTCCCCACCCCTCGCGGGGCCAGACAAAGGTGGCCATCTGCGCAAACGTTTCTTTATCGTACACAAATCCCACATGGGATTTCCAGGTCAGCTGAATCACCCGGTGGCCAGACAGGGCCACGCCCTCGCCAAAATACCGCCGGGGCAGCGGGATGATCCGGTCAACGCGGCCGGTCTCCAGCGTGACTCTCCGCAGGGAGGAGCGCCCGTTCAGGCCGGTGCCTTCAAAGAAACCGCCATCAGCGAACACCAGCCCCTGAGTAAATGCACTGGAATCATGGGGATACACATGAACAATGCGGCAGGTGAACACTGGCGGCCTGTCCGGATTGGGGGCAACCGGCCAGAGGGTCACCGCCTGTGCATGGGCAACCGGCGTCACAATCTCCGCCAGTGCCCAGTAGAAAAAAACAAGCATTGCCGAAATATAAAAAATCCGCCCGGGCCGCGGCCGGTCAGCCGGCAAACACTCAATCGGAATAATGCGCCGGATGGCGAACATATTCTTCAAAATTTTTTTCCATTAAAAACCGGGATACTATGTCGCTCACTTTATCAGCGGTATCCACCTGGTAATGCCCCTTCTCATCAGGCCCGGTCATCTGTTTGGCGGTCTCAACAATTGTTTTCAGTGCCGCGGTGGCAATCTCCACGTTGACGCGAACGGTAATCGTATCGGTTGAATCAGCCATATCTCATTCCTTCCCGCCGGGCAGTCACCCTATAAATAATTTCGCCGCCAGACACCGCAAATCATCCCTTTTCATTTTTCCCCGCGGCTATTGAGTACTGGCCGTCAGTACGCGATCTTTTCGTCCGCCTTAAACGCCATGAAAAGCTGCTCATCACGGCCATCGATCTCAAGATGCTTATCCTGCCAGTCAAAAATACGGCAGCTGTCCGTATCCTCCCCGGGAACCAGGCAGCCGATATACGGTAAAACGGGGTCACCGACAGTTGATTTGTAGGTCAACATCATGGCCCGGTTCACCGGCAGCCGGTCAAATTCAAGGAGCTGAATCAAAAATATCTGGCAATCCCCCGGGAAAAAATCCTTTTCCTGACGGTTTTCAAGAATACAGCCCTTGAATGCCCGCAATGCGGCGGGGGTATCTACCGCTTCGATGATCAGACTGAATTCACCATGACGACGATCATTTTCCGCTACTTTTTCCTGATCGGTCAGCACTAAAAAATTCCCGATATACAGCATTGTTTTCCCCTTATCGCCTCAAAGTTATCCCATCGATTAAAGACACATAAATATTCTCACCCTGTCCATCAAGGCCTGTTCCGGTTCGGCGCGCCCTTTCTGATTACTTCCTAACAAACCGAACTGATTAAATCAATCCGCATTCCACCCCCGGAAATATTTCAAATATTTTGCTTGCTTTCCGAAAACGAAGCCCCTATATTACATCCGCCTTATGAAGAGAATCGCCTGTTTCAGAATCAGAAAAAAAGGAGGAATATCATGACAATAAAACGGATGATCTTATTATTACTTGCGTCTATGCTCATTTCTGGCACCACTCTGGCCGGTGATCTCCTGCTGGAGGATATTAACTTTCCCTACGATTCCGCCGCGGCTGTCGACGATTTGAAACAGATTCCCCAGGTCGTTGATATACTGAACCGGCATTCGGAATTGCTGCTCGATATCAATGCGTATGCCGACTATATCGGCTCAAATAAATACAACCAGAAACTGTCCCTGGCGCGGGCGGAAAGTGTCAAGGCCATTTTTGTTGATCAGGGTGTCTCACCGGCACGGGTCCATGTGGAAGCCTTTGGTGAAACCCGCCCGAAATCCAGTAAAAAAAATGTAGTCGGGCGCTTCATCAATCGCCGGGCAACGTTCAGTATCTACGAGATGAAAAACGGAAGCAAGTATTTCTATTATAAAGAAAACGAGATGATCCGGCCCATCGACGGCGAAAAACCCCTGAAGCTGCAGCCAGTCGGCGCCACGGCCAAGGATGTCGCGGAGATTAAAGATCGCCTGAAGGGCATTGAGGATCGCACGCAGGGTCTGGCCAAGGCCGAAGACCTCGACAAACTGAAAGACCAGCTGGAAAAAATCGAGAAGCAGCAGATGTTCGACCAGGCCAGAGTCAGCGTACTGGCTGGATGGGGCGTTTACAATGACGACGATGCCGGCATCGCCGAAGGAAAATTTTTCGTGCCGTTCAACGATCGTCTGGCCCTCCAGGGAGGCGTATCCGCCGGCCTCAACTATCTGGTGAAAGATTACCAGATGGACTTTGGTATCGTGGCCAACCATGACCGGTTCCAGGCCGGTGCCTTTGCTTCGGCCAATTTTATCCGGCCCAAGGGATATGATGATACGGCCTCGGTCAGCCAGTTCAGCATGACCTGCGCCTACCTGCTCGATAAGGGCAGCGTCGGTTTCTTCTTCACCAAAGGTCTGGACCGGGAAGACTCGATACAAACCACTTTCGCCCATGCCAATCAAACCGTCATTACCGATACAGTGATCGAAGCCAAGGACAAAATCGGTCTGACTGCAGATTATTATCTGGACAATATGATCGCCGTAGAGGCCGAAGTGGGCGTTCTCCGTGATTCGACCGAAGACATCTTCGGACGGGTTAAACTTGGTTATCCGCTGGCATTTATCAGTGACAAGCTGCTGCTTTTTGTCCAGGGAAGCTATAATAACAGCCTGATTGAAAACGACGACGATATTCAGGTCGTGGCCGGCATTGAAATCGGTAACTGGTTCTTCAAGAAACCGGCATCTGAGGATATCCGCCCCATGCATGTTGCGGACACCTCATTTGAAATGTTCAATCGCGACCGTCCGGCAAATGAAACGCCGTAGGGTTTCGCTGCATTTGCGATGACCATCGCCAGATAGCCGTAAATCGGGGGAGTGCCTTTATGGGGCACTCCCCTTTCTTGTTTACATCTGTTTTGAAACCAGGTTTTACATGTGACGCGTATGACACTCAAAACGATAAAGATATTAGGGTCTCTCCTGCTGCTGATGGTATCGACCCGGCCCGTATATGCCGGAAATCGGATACCGATTACTGTCAGCATCCTCCCGCAAAAATATTTCGTGCAGCAAATCGGCCGGGAAAGAGTGGCTGTTCAGGTGATGGTGTCGCCGGGGGCCAATCCCGCAACGTATGAGCCCAAGCCGCTTCAGATGGCGAGCCTGGCAAAAACCAGAATATATTTCGCCATCGGTGTCTTTTTTGAAAAAATATGGCTGCCAAAATTTGCCGCGGCCAACCCGCAGATGGATATCGTCCATACCGAAAGGGGGATTGACAAAATCCCCATGACGACTCATTTTGATCCCGCAGCGCATTTGCAGGCCCGGCAATCCAGTACCGACACCACTGCTGGCCTGGATCCCCATATCTGGCTGGCACCGCCACTGGTCAAACGCCAGGCGCATTCGATTTTTGAAGCCCTTGCGGGGATTGATCCGGTCCACGAGGGGACATATGCGGCCAATTACAGAAATTTCATTGCCCGCATCGATGCATTGCATGCCGATTTATCACGAACGTTCGCCGGGAAACAGGGGTTGAGATTCATGGTATTTCACCCGGCCTGGGGATATTTTGCCCGCACATACGGACTGGTCCAGGTGCCCATCGAACTGGCCGGAAAATCACCGAAACCGGCCCAGTTAAAAAAACTGGTCAAGTTCGCCCGGCATGAGAACATCAAGGTCATTTTTATCCAGCCCCAGTTTTCCGCCCGGAGCGCCCGACTCATAGCCGGCGAAATCGGCGGCCAGGTGGTTGTGGCCGATCCACTGGCCGCCGGCTGGATGACCAATCTACAAAAAATTGCCGGCCGGTTTACGGCCGCCCTGAGGTAAATCCGTGACAAAACATGCACCGATCGTCACCCTGGAAGATGTGACATTCTCCTATAACGGACATACCGTGCTCGAGAATGTTAATCTGGACATCTTCACCGACGATTTTATTGCCATGATCGGCCCCAATGGGGGGGGAAAGACCACCCTGCTGAAGCTGATTCTCGGACTGCTCAAGCCGGATACGGGAACCATCCGGGTCCTGGAGCAATCTCCTCTTGCCGCCGCCCCTCACATCGGCTATGTGCCTCAGGATGTGCATTTTAATCGCAGTTTTCCCATCACCGCGCTGGACGTCGTTAAAATGGGGCTCCGCTCTCCGCGCAGACGATGGCATTGCCAGACAGAAACCGCATCCGAAGAAGCCATGGCCGCGCTCGATCGCATTGAAGTGGCAGATCAGGCGGGCAGCAAGATGGGGGCACTTTCCGGCGGGCAGCGCCAGCGCGTGTTTATTGCCCGCGCCCTGGTCACCCAGCCCCGGTTGATGCTTCTGGATGAACCAACGGCCAATATCGATCCGCCCGGGCAGACCCATTTTTACAGACTGCTTAAAACGCTCAACTCAGAAACCGCGGTGATGGTTGTCAGCCATGATTTGTTGACCGTTTCCCGCTTTGCCAAATCAGTGGCATGCGTGAATAAACGCCTGCACTATCATAACCAGGCGGAAATCACCGGCGAGATGCTCGACGCCATGTACCCCGGCGGTCCCCTGGAAGAAACATGTCCGGTGGAACTGGTGGCCCATGGGCTGCCGCACAGGGTTTTACAGGCACACCAGAGAAAATAATATGATCGATGCCCTTCAGTTTGAATTTATGCGCAACGCCCTGATGGCCGGCCTGCTGGCCAGCATCCTGTGCGGTATCATGGGGACCCTCGTGGTCGTCAACCGCATTGTTTTTCTTTCCGGCGGCATTGCCCATGCGGCCTATGGCGGGATCGGAATGGCCTTTTATTTTGGCTGGCCGTTTCTGGCAAGCACGCTCGGTTTTGCGCTTGTGGCCGCCCTGATCATGGCGGCAATCACCTTTTCTGCCAAGGACCGCGCAGATACAATCATTGGTGTCGTGTGGGCGCTGGGCATGGCTTTCGGTATTATCCTGATGGATTTAACCCCCGGCTATCATGTTGATCTGATGAGCTATCTGTTCGGCAGTATTCTGACCGTCCCCAAAACCGACCTGTGGATGATGGCCGCCATTGGCCTTGTGGTGGCCGGGCTGGTCATTTTTTATTACCGGGATCTTCTGGCGCTATCGTACGACGAGGAATTCGCGCGCATTCGCGGTATCCCGGTAAGGACGCTTTACTGCTCTCTCGTTGCCCTTCTGTCCATCACCATCGTCCTGGTCATTCAGGTGGTCGGCCTGATTCTGGTCATTGCCCTGCTGACCATCCCGCCGTTCATCGTTGAAAAATACGCCAGATCGCTGGGCCAGATGATGGTCGGCGCCAGCCTTTTGGGAGCGGTGTTTACCTTTATCGGTTTATGGCTGTCTTACGCATTCAACCTGACCTCGGGCGCTTCGATTATCATGGTTGCCGGCGTTACTTTTTTCCTTTCTCTTTTGATCGACCAGAAGATCATTTCCCGCCGACGAAAAGAACCTGCCAACCGATAACTTACTACCACGCAAAACTTGTTATTTTTCTTATTTTGGTTTATTATATTTATGGTTAGAAACAATCCGTTATTTCAAACGGACCGTATCCGGATCGTATCTATTATGATAATAAAACGAATACTTATCATCGCGGCCCTGGTCTGTTTTCCTTTATCCGCGGCCGCCGGCATGCAGCCGCCTGAAGATTTCAACACGTTTACAATTTATGTGGAAAACGATTCTTTTTCAAATACGGATCGTGATTATACCAACGGCGTAAAAATCACCTGGAGCACATCCTTTCAATTCGACCCCCGCAAGGTTCACCTCCCCCGGTGGAGCTACCCGATCATCAACCGGCTGCCATTTATAAACAATACTTCCAACCCCCGTGCGGTCTCCTTTTCGCTGGGGCAAAATATTTATACGCCGGAAAACATCGGGCAGCAGTCTCTTATCGAAGATGACCGCCCTTATGCCGGTTATCTCTACTTTGGCCTGGGATTTCACAGCCGGACACTCAAACGGAAAGACAGCTGGGAATTTGAATTCGGGATCGTCGGTCCGCATGCATACGCTGAGCAGGCGCAGAACAATGTCCACCGGCTGATCGGCGTCAACCAGGCCAACGGGTGGGATAATCAGCTCAAGGATGAGCCTGCGTTTCAAGCCGTCTATGAAAGTCAGTGGCGCTGGCTGGCGTCAAAATATGGTCAAAAATTCGGATACGACATCATTCCGCATCTCGGGGCACACCTGGGAAACGTTCAGATCTTCGCCAATGGCGGGGCCGAATTCCGGGTGGGATGGCATCTGGGCCGTAATTTCGGCACCTGTCCGATTCGGGCCGGCTGCGAAGTAAACAGCGCCTGCAGCCTGTCCCCCGACAATCCCGCCCGCCCCTGGCGGCGTAAGGGGATTCATCTCTTTTTCTCTGTTGATGGCAGGATGATGCTGCGGGATATCTTCCTTGACGGCAACACCTTTAGAGACAGTCACAGTGTGGATAAAAAAACATTTGTCGCCGACTTTATGGGCGGTATCGGCGTGACGCTCGGCCGGCTTAAAGCCACTTACGCTTACGTCTACCGGACCCGCCAATTTTACCAGCGTGACCAGGGGCACGTTTTTGGCGCTCTGACGCTGTCATTTTCCTATTAAATCAGCAGGCAGGCATCCCGGCCGTGCGCGGAACAACCCTCAGCAGTCCAAGCCGGGACCATGGAGATCCTCATTGCCGAACCCTGCCCTGTGTAATCCTGACAGGCCTGCAATCCGGGCCAGGCTTACGCCATGTTCTCAGCAACCAGTTCGGCAATATCCCGGGTTTTAATTTCCTCTTCCTTGCCCAGTTCTTTCATCCCGTCTTCGATCATCGTCAGGCAGAACGGACAGCCGACCGCCACATTGGAAACGTTCCGGTCAACAATCTCCCGGGCGCGTTCTTCATTGATTCGCCGGCCAATGGTTTCTTCCATCCACATCCGGCCGCCACCGGCCCCGCAGCAGAAGCTTTCCCGGCCGTTTCGGTCCAGCTCAGTCACCCCGGTTCTGGATATGGACCGCAACAGTTCCCGCGGCTGATCAAAAACGGAATTATACCGTCCCAGGTAACAGGGATCGTGATACGTCAACGTTTCAGACAGGGACTGCGTTAAGGTCAGTTTGCCTGTTTTGACAAGCTGGCTGATGAATTCAGTATGATGGATAACTTCATAGTCTCCACCCATTTGTGGATATTCATGCTTAAGCGTATTGAGGCAGTGCGGACACGCCGCAATAATTTTTTTGACATGATAATTGTTCAGCGTCTCTATGTTTTCCTGCGCCATCATCTGATACATCATTTCATTGCCAACCCGCCGGGCAAAATCACCGGTACACTTTTCCTCCACCCCCAGGATGGCAAAATTGATACCGGCTTTCTGCAGAATCTTAACCAGGGCGACCGATACTTTCTTGGCACGATCATCGAAAGACCCCGCACACCCCACCCAGAGCAGGTAGTCAACATCGGCATCATCAGCCATCATTTTTACATCCAGGCCATCCGCCCAGTCGGCCCGCTTGTCATATCCGATTCCCCAGGGATTGCCGTTCCGTTCCAGACCCTTTAAAGCCACGTTCAACTCATCGGGATAAACGCCCGCCATTAACGACTGGCCCTGCCGCATGGCGATAATACGGGGCACATGCTCGATCGTGACCGGACACACCTCTTCACAGGCCCGGCAGGTCGTGCACGCCCAGAGGGTATCTTCCGTGACGACTTCCCCCACCAGCTGTTTCTGGCTGTTGAGTTCAGCCATCTCTGCTTTTATTTTTTCCGCCTGTTCATCATCGCCGGCCGATGAAAGGGTTTTGGCCAGCGCGGCTCTTTTAATCAGGTTGTCCGTATTTGCCAGCAGCTCGTCTCTAAGCTGCATATTGAAGTCAAACAGGTTCAGCGGTTTATCCGTGGTGTAGGTGGGACAGACTTCCTTACAGCGGCCACATTCGGTGCAGGTATACAGATCCAGCCCCTGTTTCCAGTCCAGCTGGTGAATGTGATTAATACCCAGCGATTCATCTTCCCAGACCGATTCATCTTCCAGATCGAGAAGTTTTGTCTTTTCATGAGGATAGTCGAGACTTTTAAAGAACACATTGGGCAGCGCGGTAATAACATGAAAATGTTTGCCCAGGGGGAGAATATTGAGAAAAGTCAGCTGAGTGATGATATGCAGCCAGAACATCATCGTCATGATCACCCGGTTGGCACCGGCCCCCAGCGGCAATATCAGTTTTCCTGCCAATGCGGAAATCGGGGTCCAGATAAATTCGGTCCCAAACCGGGGATTGTTGAAAAAGTCCAGATGTCCGGGGTTGTTGTAAAACGAGATGAGATTACACCGGGCGCCGTCAACCAACAGATCGGAAATCATCAATATTCCGATCATACCGAGGACCAGGTACGCTTCCCATGAATTGTGCAGTCTTTCTGGCTTGATGACCGCCCGGCGGTAGATGGCCAAGATCACCATCAATAAAACAATGCCTTCGACAATGTCTTTCAGGGCAATATACAGGTAGCCCAGCAGAGAATTATCTCCGAGCAGTGGCAGATGGAAGCCTGTGACAAAGGCTTCCCCATAGATATTCAGGCTGCGGATGAGCAGCACGCAAAAGCCCCAGAAAATAAACGCATGCATCACGCCGGGCAGGCGTTCTTTTTTCCTTCCCACCAGGCGCTTCTGCCCCAGGGCAAAAACAACCACGCTCTTAAGCCGCCGTGAGATCTGATCGAACCGATCGGCCGGAGCCAGCGCCATCAGCAACCGGATCTTGGTATACATGGTCCGCCCGAACACCACCAGGGCGACAATGAGAAGAATGGACATCAGAAGAGGATTCACAGCGACCTCACCTTTTTTAGCTCATAATACGTTCATGTGCCCACCGCATGCGGACACGTTACCCGTCGGCTTTGATTGCCGCTCCCCACTACAGTAAGGAGAACGGGCTGTCAAGGATTTGTTGACAGCCCGCAACCGTACCAATACTTTTTAATTCTCATCGCTTAACTTCTGATTTTACGAATTTCTTCCCGCAGGATCGGCACCACTTCGAACAAATCACCCACAATACCATAATCGGCCACATTGAAGATCGGGGCTTCGGGGTCTTTATTTACCGCCAGGATCACCTTGGATCCACTCATACCGGCCAGATGCTGAATGGCGCCGGAGATACCGATGGCCATATACAACGTCGGGGCGACGATTTTCCCGGTCTGGCCCACCTGCTTATTGTGCGCCATAAAGCCGCCGTCGACCATGGCACGGGAAGAGCCGAAGCCGGCCTGCAAATCGTCGGCCAGACCTTTTACCAGGTCAATGCCGGTTTGATCCTTGGCCCCTCTTCCAACGGAAATAACAATATCGGCATCGGCCAGGTCAATTTCTCCACTGGCATCGGATAAAATCTCCTTGATTACCGCTTTTAGATCCGTCTCCGGCGGGGAGAGCTTGACCACATTCTCCGTTCCGGTGATCCCTTCCGTGGCCTCAAAAGCACCGGCACGGACGACCGCCACCAGTTGACCGGTATTGACTTTAACGCGCTGCATCACCTTATTGGTAATGGCGGGTCGGACGATTTCAATCTGATCTCCGTCCAGCGTCACCTCGTTGATTTCAGTGGCACACGCGGCATCCAGCTGGGCCGCCACCCGCGGGGCAACGGCTTTGCTGCTTTCGGAAAAACCGAACCAGATCAGGCTGGCCCCAGATTGTCTGGCGGCATCCACCACGCAGGATGCATATGGACCGGCTGAAAACAGTTCCAGGCCGGGATCATCGGCAATATACTGGGTGTCGGACCCGGCGCCGGCCAGGTCAGGGACAAGTGATTCAATATTGCTGCCAATGGCCACCACGGCGGTTTCCGCGCCAATGGCTTTGGCTTTTGACAATAGTTCGGTGGTACTGCTCTTCAGCGCCCCCTGTTTGATCTCTGCAACGACAAGTACTTTGGCCATGATATATTTTCCTTATCTAAATCGTTTTCGTGTCAAATGGTGATCTCAAATAACTTTCCAAATCTATATCACCTTGGCTTCGTTAGCCAGAAGGTCGACCACTTTGGCCGTAATTTCGGCGGGATCGCCTTCGAATTTCTGTCCGGCCTGACGTGTCTGAGAGGCCATGAATTCGATGACTTCCGATTTGGGCGCACCCGCGCCGACTTCATCCGCCGATGTCCCCAGGCCCGCCAGGTCCATTACATTGATCTTCTTTTTCTTGGCCATCATGATGCCGCGCATCTGGGGCAGGCGTGGCTCATTGATGCTGACATCTACCGAAATCACGGCCGGCAGTGTCAGCTCAACAATTTCAGTTCCCGTATCCCCGGATCGGGACACTTTGATATGCTGATCATCAATCACCTCCAGGGCAATAACATTGCTGACACACGGCAGACCCAGATATTCCGCCAGAATGATCCCGGTTTGCCCGCTATCCGTATCCTGGGCCTGCTTGCCGGTAATGACAAGATCATAATCGCCCGCTTCATACACCTTTTGCAGGACTTTCGCATAGATCGACGAATCGGCCTTTTCCAATGCCGGATCATCAATATGAATACCGTTTTCGATACCCATGGCATAGCATCTGCGGATGATATCGGTATTGTCCCCGCCGCCGATGCTCACCAGCGTCGTTTCCGCACCGTTTTTCTCCTTCAGTTGAGACGAAGTTTCCACTGCATTTTCATCCCAGGCATTGGTGACGTATTGCATCCCGTCTTCAACCAGCGCGCCATCTTTGACGTGCATGTTCAGTTCAACATCAACGACTTTTTTAACGGTTGTGAGAATCTTCACAGCGTCCTCCTGTATGATTGCTTTTTTTCTTTTTATTCTACCATGATGCGTTTCTGGCCGCAAACGATGACCAATTCAGCATTTTTTGCCGGAAAAGCCAGCGTCATGTTCAGTGTCCGCCCCATTTCAGCGGCCAGCGCGGTGGGTCGTGAATTGCTGATCATCATCGGCAGGCGGGCCCGGGCCGCTCGCTGAACCAGCTCATAGCTAAGCCTTGAGGTGATCACCAGAATGCTGGCTTTAGACAACTTTTGCGCCATAAAGGCCTTGCCGATGGTTTTGTCGAGCGCGTTATGCCGACCGACATCCTCGGCAAAAGAAATCATTTCCAGTTGATCATCAAATATTATGGCGGCGTGGGATCCCCGGGTGGTCTGATAGTAGCTCTGGTTATCAGACAGTTTCTCGATGCAGTCAAATATTCTATCAATCTTCACCTGATAGCCATCGGCTGCCGGCGTCAGGATCTGATATAAATCCTTAACCATCTCCTTACCGCAGATGCCGCAACTGGTCTGGCTGATAAATCCCCGTCGCGCAAGAAGGTCGGGTATCTGTTTCCGCCGCCTGGGCGTCAGCCGGATATCGATGACATTCGGATCGAGATCCCTGCAATACCCGATGGCCGCAAAATCATCGGGATCGTCCGCAATCCCCTCGCCCAGGCAGAACCCGGCCGCGTGGAACAGTTCTTCTCCAGGGGTTCGCATCACCACGGAATAGGGTTTGTCATCGATCCGGATTAAAAGCGGTTCTTCTCCAATCAGATCAAGTGTATGGGTTCGACAAACGCCCGCTCTGCAACTTCGCACCTGACAGGATTCAGTATTTTTCCCTGCACTCAATCGATTTATTCCCTGGATTACAAAGTGATGCGGCCATTTACGGCAGCGATGGAAATGCGAGGGATTCGGTTAGAACGAACGCCGCCTGGAGATACGACGTGGGGCAAAGCGGGAAGCATTCCTTACAGTCACTACACTCTTTCGCGGCAATTTCCGGAATAAAGCTGATCTCCTTGCGGACGCCCCGGTCAATAAATCCGATCGCGTTGGCCTTTTTTACTTCGGCGCAATAGCGGACGCACAGACCGCAATGTATGCAAAATGATGCCTCTTTTTCAAACTGGTCTTTATTGGCGCCATATTCTTTTGCCAAAGCCACCAATTGCGGGGAATCCGGCGCATGGGCCATCAAC
>Ga0256846_1000360_pt1 | contig 19161 bp, 20 predicted proteins | sample TevniametaG_FD_189098 | JGI IMG/M metagenome (GOLD analysis project Ga0256846, IMG submission 189098) | Tube worm associated microbial communities from hydrothermal vent at the East Pacific Rise, Pacific Ocean - Tevnia | ecosystem: Host-associated > Annelida > Integument > Unclassified ...
TGTACTTGACAAGAACTGTATGCAAGGCTAGACTCCAGATGTGACAATAACACGTATACCTTTTAACCGTCGGCTAATGCTTATTTTATTTGTAGTCTTTCTTATCGGGCTGCAAATGTTTATGAAACTAAGCCCGTGGTTCTTTCTTGGAACAGCCCTCTTCTTTTTAATCCTGCTGGCCTACTTTGCGTTAATGATTGGTAAAGGTCAGGAGCGTGTTCCACCGGATAACAACTATACTCCATTTGTATCAATAATTATACCCGCTCACAATGAAGAGGAAGTAATTGCCCTTACGGTTGAACAGGCCATGAAAATTCGCTATCACAAAAACGGCAAAAGAAATTACGAGGTATGGGTTGTGGATGACCGTTCAACAGACTCAACCCCCAAGGTACTCTCCGTACTTTCCAAAAAGTACAAAAATCTGAATATTTTAAGTCGCCCAGCCACAGCTTTCCCAGGCAAGGCTGCGGCCTTAAACGACTGCCTGCCCTTGACTAAAGGTGAAGTGCTTTTGATTCTTGATGCCGATGCCCACTTCCCCGTAGATTTAATCTATAAATCCGTAGGTTACCTTGCCGATAAAAGTGTCGGCGGAGCGCAGGTTGCCAAACGAATTGCTAATCCTGAAACCAACGGTCTATGCCAAAGGCAGGCAGACGAGTACAAGATTGACACAAGCGTTCAACTTGGCAAGGATGCCGTTGGCGGAGCGGTAGAATTCAAAGGGAACGGCTCATTTATTAAAAAGTCTGCCCTTAAGGCAATAGGTGGATGGAGCAAGCACACAATAACCGAAGATCTTGATTTATCAACCAAAATGCTTCTTGGAGGCTACAAAATAAGATTTGTTCCCGAAACATGTGTATGGGAACAGGCCGCGCCCGACTTGAAAAGTTTCTTCAAGCAAAGACTCCGCTGGATTGAAGGAAGTATCCTTCGTTACCTTATCCATATGCCCAAAATAATCAAAGGCCCGCTTCATCCCCAACAGCGTTTTGATATGGCAGTGTTTCTTTTGGAGTTCGCATTACCAATATACATATTCTTTGATTTGATAACCCAATTTATATGGTTATTTAGCATAGGTTACGTAAGGCTTGGGAACCTGGCAGTTATTGTAGGTGTTACTACTATTGCTATGGCAGTTAACCTATTCGCTGCGTTCTTGAGGGAAAAACGCTACGGATTTTTCCAAATAGTAGGCAGAACCTTTGTAACCATGTTCTACATGCTTCATTGGTTCCCTATTGTAATTGTCGCTGTTTTTAATCTCTGCTTCGGCTTTGAGGCTCGCGGATGGGGTAAGGCCAAAAGAATAAGTGCTGAAAAGGTAATTGACGGAGGTTAGAAAGAGAGGCGGAAAACCGCCTCTCTTTTCAATATCTTTCAATAAATATCAAGTCTAGCGCTGACAGACAAAAATCCCATTATATTTAGAATCCCAAGGCTCTTTTTTATTAGAATTCAAAATGTTTTTCCTGCAAGAATACATGCTCTATTTTACCGGTTAGTTCCTTAGAGAACCATGGCGAATTTTCAGAAAGCGATTTATTGTTTGTTGAGTTAAATATCCAACGGCGTTCAGGATTAAAAATTACTAAATCGGCTTCAATTCCTTCCTCAAGATTCTTGGAAAGTCCAATCACTGAAGCCGGCCCCTGGGTTAAAGCGGCAAGTACTAGCTCAGCGCGAAGTTTATTTGGCTTAACCAAGGCCTCCCAAACTACAGGAAGTGCGGTCTGCAAACCAATTATTCCTGCAGGAGCTAGGTTAAGTTCTTGTTCCTTTTCTTCAAGGCTATGGGGAGCATGATCTGTGGCAATAGCCTGAATGGTTCCATCAAGCAATCCTTCAATTAAAGCAAGCCTATCGTCTTCCGTTCTTAATGGAGGATTAAGCTTGTAGTTGGAATCAAAACCGGCCAAGGCTTCATCTGTCAAAGTCAGGTGATGAGGACTTACTTCAGCAGTAACCCTAACCCCAGCGGCGCGTGCAGCACGAAGCATCTCAACACCTTTCTTCGTGGAAAGATGAGCTACATGCAAATGAGCTTTTGTGTAGGCGGCAAGCGCAAGGTCTCTGGATAAGGCAATCTCTTCTGCAACAGCAGGCCTTACAGCTAATCCTAACTTGGCGGAAACTTTGCTCTCGTTCATAACGCCATCTTCGCACAATGAAGGATCCTCAGCATGAGTAATAACAGGCATATCCAGCATATCTGCATATTCCAATGCACACTGCATCACATTGGAGGCAACTATCCAGTCGCCATCATCTGAAAAGGCAACAGCACCACCTTCTTTCAAAAAGGCATATTCCGAAATTTCCTTGCCTCCTCTACCCTTAGTTGCAGTTCCTATAGGAAGAATGCGCGCCAGGCCTAAGTCTTGTGAGGTCTTTTTTATATACGCAGCCTGCTCTCTGGTATCCGTTGGAGGAGAGGTATTCGGCATTGCACAGATAGTAGTAAAGCCTCCGGCTAAAGCAGCCATTGCGCCTGATGCAAGGGTTTCCTTGTCCTCCCTGCCCGGTTCACGAAGATGAACATGTAAATCAATAAAACCTGGTGATATAAGCTTAGAGCTTGCTTCAATTATCTGAACATCTGCTTCATGAGAAAGTCCGCTTCCAATTCTTGATATCCTTCCGTCAACAATCTCTATATCCACTTGCCTAATTGCTCTTTCTTGTGGAAAGAAAACAAATCCGCCCGTTATGAGGAATTTAGCGTTCAAGTTCACCTCCAGCCAGTATGTAAAGAACCGCCATTCTTACAGCTACGCCGGCTTTTACTTGATTGAGAATTACAGAATTCGCTCCATCAGCAACACGAGGCTCTATTTCAACACCACGGTTCATAGGCCCCGGATGCATTACCACAACGTCTGGCTTAGCCCTTTTCAATCTATCTTCAGTAAGACAATAAAGCTTACGATATTCCCTAATTGAAGGAAATAATCCCTTGTGTTGACGTTCCATTTGTATTCTAAGCATCATTATCATATCCATATCGGGAATGAGCCTATCGAAATTGGTTTCAATTTCCACATCAGGGAAAGCCTGTTTAAAGTTATGGGGAATCAATGTAGCCGGACCGGAAACTACAACCTTTGCTCCCATGGTCGAAAAACCATGTATGGCTGAACGGACAACTCGACTGTGGGCTATATCTCCAACAATAGCTATATGCTTGCCTTCAAAGCTCTCAACTCGCTTACGGGCGGCAAACATATCTAGTAGTCCTTGAGTGGGATGTTCATGAGCGCCATCGCCTGCGTTCACTACAAATGCGTCTACCCTGTCGGCAATGAATTTAGCTGACCCAGGGCATGAGTGCCTGATAACCAAACCATCTATGCGCATTGATTCAATGGTTTTCACAGTATCCAGAAGGGTTTCGCCTTTTTTTACAGCAGAGCTTGATTTACTGAATCCCACCATATCAGCTGACAGTCTTTTACCTGCCATAGCAAAGGAGGTTGAGGTACGTGTGGAAGGTTCATAGAACATGTTAAGGATAGTTTTTCCTCTAAGAGCAGGTACGAAGGGAATAGGTCTATCTAGCACTTCGTGGAAACGCTCTGCCGTATCAAGCAAAAAAGTCAATTCCTCTACAGAAAGCCCTTCAAGACCAAGAAGATGTCTGTGTGACCACATCACTTTTCATCCTCCTCGTTAATTATTTTCTTCTTTATAAAAATGCCTTCCTGAGAATCAAGTTCTGCTAAACACACATCAATAATTTCATTTTTAGCAGCCGGTATCTTTCGTCCAATAAAATCTGCCCCAATAGGCAGCTCTCTCTGTACCCTATCTACCAAAACAGCCAACTGAATTACCCTGGGCCTACCGAAGTCAAGAATTTCTGTCAAGGCGGCTCTAACTGTACGTCCTGTAAAAAGAACATCATCAACCAGAACTACAATTTTTCCTGAAATATCAAAGGGAACCGAACTCTGCTGTACTATAGGCATTTCAGCCGCCATTTTCAAATCGTCCCTGTATAAGGTGATATCTATTGCTCCAACCGGAATATCGCGGCCTTCAAGACGCTTTAACTCCGCCGCCAGACGACGAGCAATAATATCGCCTCGCCTGACAATTCCGACAAGAACTAAATTATCCGTTCCTTTATTTCTCTCAACTACCTGAGTAGCTATTCGGGTAATCATTCGGCCTATTTCGGCTGAATCGGCCAACTGACGCTCATGCATTGTTATTCCACATCCTTGGTTTGAATAACAGTGCTATGGGTATAATGACGCAATAACCTACAACCAAAAGTATTGGAGCAAGTGTTATGGAACCCTTGGATAGTGACAGGAATCCAAAACCAATAACTACAACGCCTATAAGTAACAACAGCCAGTTAATTACATGCATCCTAGGCGTTTGAGTAGGGTGAAAAGACCTCTTACTCTTTTTTCTTTTGTTTTCACTCATTTAATCTCCTTAACTTCATTCTTGTAAATAGTATAAATTCTTATCGCAGGAGCGGAAGGACTGCTTAAATACACCAATCTTCCCATAACCCCTTTACGATTTTTAATATTCCTAAGAGATTCATCCAAACCACGGTTTTTCCCCTCAGTTAAAGCATCGTAGAGAAAATTATAGGCGTCATAACCCAGGGCGGACGCCCAATCAGGACTCTGAGTATACTTACGCTGGTAATGACTGTAGAAGGTTTCAAAGAAATGTGGTGAAGTTATTCTACCAGGCGGTGAAGCGAACCAAATTCCCTCAAAGGTAACACCTCCCTTTCGCAGTATTTCCTCATCTGCAAAATCATCAAGGCCCAGAATAAAAGTTTTCATTTTATAGTAACCGATTTGTGGAACAACCGAGAGTAGTTGATGTTCATCAAAAGGAACAAATACTGCTTCAGCTCCTTGATGACGAATAGTCAGAAAGGTTTCTTTCATATTAACTACAGTGTCACTAAGAGCTATTGAATAAAGTAGCTGTGCGCCGCGCGCTTTAACTGTGGCGCTGAAAACATCGGCAAGAAACCTTCCTTGCTTGTTTTGAGGATAGAGTATACCGAATTTCTTAACTCCCTTCTTAAGTGCATATTTGGCAATTTGTCTGGTCTCTTCTTCTGGATAGGAATTAAGTTGAAATAATCCTTCATAAAGCGAAAGTAAGTTTGGATCGGTTGAAGTAGGAGAAATCATAATCACACCATTTATAGCTGCAATTTTCACACTTGCTTCAACTTCTTTAGAGGTAAGGGGACCTATTACTACCTTAGCCCCCTTGACTATAAGTTCCTGTATTCCCTGGGCGGCCTGAGCCGGATTAGACTGGGTATCGTAATAGATAAGTTTAATTGGAGAAGCGCTCTTAAACGAATGCGCTAATTCAACACCCCTTTTGACATTTTGACCATAGGTTGAAAAACTTCCACTCAAGGGCAACAACACACCGCAGACTAATTCGCCTTTTAATGTTGCCGCAGTTATTTCTCTTCCTTCTATTTTATCTATATAGCGACTGTGAGGAAATCTCCTTCTTAATTCTGCAAAATACCTTTCGGAAGCCTCGTACTCCTTTAAGTCAAAGGCACGTGAACCTAGTTGATATAGAAGCCATTCCGCGACATTTGTTCTTTTATAGGTTGCATATAAGTTCTGAAGCGCGTGATAGTCTTCTTCTCTGCCCAAAAGATTCTTAGCCTTGGTTTCAGCAATCGAGACCTCTGCGTGATTTTTAGAATACAGGTATGTATCAAAATATGAAGCAATAGCCTCTGGATACATTCCCATGTTTTCATATCCTTCAGCCTTTATAATAAAGGTTTTATGAACAAGTGGCGAAGATGGAGCAATGGTGAATAATTTTTGTACCGCACCTACCGCATGTTCCCAGTCTTTATTCTTGGCAAAAGATAGCGATATCATATAGTAAGCATCATCAAGCAGTTGAGAATAGGGGTATTTTTTTATCAAAATATCGTAGCTGGCAATGGCGTTTGTATAGTCATTCTTCTTATAAAACGACTCCCCTGTCTGAAATAACGCTAGAGCCTCGGCTTCGTATTTATCTCTGTTTATAAACAACCAACAGCCGGTTGATGAAAGAATTAAAACAGCCGCTAGTGCCAAAGCGACTATTCTGAATAAAGCCTTCATTCACCAATCTCCTGAAGATGCCTCAGGGTTTGTTCAACGTAATGTTCCCCAGCTTGACGAATCATCTTAATAGTAGACGGATCAAGAGTGCGTTTGATAACCCCTGGAACTCCTGCAACTAGTGAATGAGGCGGAACATCCATTCTTTCTTTAACCAGCGTACCTGCAGCAATCACAGAACCCTTGCCAATTTTCGCACCATCTAACACAATAGCGCCCATTCCAATAAGCACATCGTCCTCTATGCTACATCCATGAATTACAGCGCCATGACCAATAGTAACACTATCGCCTATAATTACGGGAAGTTCATGTGTTACATGCAGAACACAGTTATCCTGAATATTGGTTTTGCTTCCGATTTTTATATAATTGATATCGCCGCGAATAACGGCATTATACCATACGCTGGAAAGTTCTCCCAGCTCTACTCTACCTATAAGCTGCGCGCCCGCAGCAATAAAACAGCGTTTTGCTTTTATGCTTGGTTCTTGGGATTCATACATCTTATCTGGATTTTACCTTATTACTATCCCGAAGTCAAGGTTTATGCACAGTCGATACATGGAAATACTCCTAATTTATGGAGACATAGTTATTCCCTACAAGCTACTTTATTATATATCAAAACATCTATAAAGCTCCTTCGCAGTTTTATCCAAAACAATTTCACCTACAGGCTTCTTGACAAAGCTTGTTTAATTGAATACTATATCTATAGGATTAACATCCGTGATTCATGGGATGCCTTAATTTAATTATAGAAGAGCTTGCATCCTAAACGAAATTTATTCTAGGAGGCTTTTAATGCAGAACGTGCAGAAATATATTGAGGAAATTGCCGAGTGGATACAGGAGGCTTTCTCAATTTGTGTAGTTGGTGAAGATGGCCTATTGCTGGCCTCCAAAACAAGAGAAGCGGAAAGCAATGTTGAATTCACAAGCGCCATGCTTACCGAAGTTATGAGAAGCACTGTAAGGGTAGTCAATGAAATAAAGAAGGGAAAATTGGTGGATAATTTGATTTCCACGGTAGATGCACATTTTATTACCAAACCCCTTGACGAGAATGGTACAATATTTTTAGCTATCGGAGTACCACGCGGAGCGAATCTTGGCGCAGTAAGGTATGTAAGCAAGGTTTATGCCGCAAAGCTAAAGGATGCACTGCCTGACCTTTGAGTTCTAAAGTCTTAAAAACTTAAAGGTAATAGCTGTTTTTTATCAAGAGTTGATACGGCATTAACTGCCATTTAAGCAAAATGCAGTTTTGCTTAACTTAACGTGGAAAGCCAACTGTCCCTGAAGTATTTTCCCAATAATCTTCCGCTGCCCGCTTACCCTTAGAACCTGAATCAAAGTATTTCTTTAGTCCTGATTCCTTGATGATAGTACGTTCTTTATCATCCATTCTTTCATATAAATCAGCCATATAATCCTGAAGCTCCGTTCTATTTACTCCAGCAATGGCAGCTTCGTATATTTTCTCAAGTGTTTGCCTGTAGGACAATCGTTTTTCTTCTATTGGCATATCGTATGAAATATTATTTATAACACCATCATTTTCCAGAATTCTAATATCAAAACCCTTTGTGAATGTCCATTTATTCAAGTCTGTAAAAATACGTTCGCGTACCTTTGGTTTTACTCTGCTCTGCATCAACTGATGAAGAAGGCGAGTGGTTTTACGAAACACGGAACGCAACAATGCGGATTCAGCATCTTCAATAGCAATTATTCCTTCTTTTTTTAGTTTAGAAACAGTAATCGCTATTTTGGTTTTAGGATGTTGAAGAAGCCGTGCAATTTCTGCAAAAGAGCGTTTGCCATTAACTAAAGATACAATTGCCCAAGCTAATGAATCAAAGGTAAACATTTTTGTTGAACGAGGGTCAACTGGAACAAGAACAAGAGCTGCGTCTTCATAGGGAATCTCTGTTTTGGCTTCATCCCACAGGGTGGCGTATTTGGAAGCCTCCATCAACAAATCGGTCAAGGATTTATTAATTCGCCTATTTACAGAAACCTTCTCTTCAAAAAACTTAAAACTGCCGGAGACGAGAATAAAAAGTTCAATAAAAGCTTCATCTCCTGAAAGCGCCCCTATAATGCAATCCAGTAATTGACCTTCTGCAAAGAAAAGGTTACCTTCCGAATTCCCCTTTATTTCTAACCTACCGGTTTTCCGACTCATACTGAGAAGTTGTATGGTATCCAGAAAACCTTGTCTTTCTATAGTACCTTCAAGCATTCACACCAAACTCTTTAGACATAAGATTTTTAGCCGGCGCAAGGTATTCACTTTTAATTAGAACACTAATTGACGATAGCGAAGTACTTATCATTTTAATATTTATCGCTTCCTGGGCTAAAAGTGAGAACACTTTACCGGCAATTCCCGGTTGCGCCGACAGATTTTTTCCAAAAATTGTCAATATCCCAAGATTCTTCTCAATACTAAAATCCTTAACCGGTAAGGTTTTAGAAGACTTGAGATATTCCTCTACTTGAGAGACTTTCTGCTCATCTATAGCAAATGCGATATCTGCTAACTTGCCTTCAACGGCGCTTTCAGAAATCATCTCTATATTAAAACCGCCTTTACCAAGTGATAAAAACAGTTCAGCCGCGATACCTGGACGGTTGGGCATAGACCTTGCCACAACCATCGCCATATCACTCCTCGTTTCGATTAATTCGACTGCTCCAGACATTATTCCTCCGAAAAAAAGTATACTACATTAAGCTGATTTGTCAATCTAAGTTTGTCCAATTAAACGGCATAGACTCAATATGAAGGGTTTTAAGGAAATTATTGATAAACAGCTATAGAAACCCAGAAAAGTATAAGCGATGTGTTAGGGGTTCTCTGTTGAAATCTTATGAAGTCATCAAGCACGCGCCACAGGACGATATCGGAAACGATATTAAACGCAAGGTTCGTTCCGACATTTTTTTCTCAAGGAACTCTGCAAGCCTTAAGACTTATCTATAGAGAAACAGCTGCTCCGGTTTCTTCGAAAGTTTTTTCTTGAAGGGATAATTGACTGTATCTTTGGCTAAAACTGCTTCTGTTTAATATCCCTTGACAAAAAACAGTTCGTGTCCTATACTTTCTAAAATCCAAAAAGGAGACATTTATGAAGAAAGTTACTATCTTCCTGACATTATTTGCGACCATCCCGCTTTTTGCCCAACCGATATTTACGGAAAACGACCTGCCGAAAATCGGCTACGAGGCTAAGTTCGTAAGCGATACTACCGATACAATTATAGTCAATCTTGGTAACTCAGGTGGCCCTCAAACCTGGGATTTCTCACGCAAGATTTTAGGTGATACCAATACCCTTAAAGTAATTAAACCGGAAGGCACGCCCGTAGTGGATTCCTTTCCCGATGCAAAGGTCGTATACTATATGACCGGTGCTTTATTTGATACTATCCAAGGCAAACAGTGGCAGTACTATAATCCGACATCAAGTAAAATGAACCTGTTGGGAGACTACACCAATATCGGTGATACAATGCTTATTTATCACGACTACGATCCAGATAGGGTTAACTCTGTATTCCCCCTTAAAATGGGAGCCAGTTGGGATAATGCATATGAAACCAACGATACTCTGGATAAAAATGGATTGATAATTTCTGAACGCACAACTGTAGCCCATAGTAAAGTTGATGCGTGGGGCGAAGTAATAGTGCCTGCAGGACGTTTTAAGGCTTTGCGAATTGTTACCTACGATACAACTATAGCTAAAATGACATTTCTAGTACCCTTAACTCCAGATACCATTGAAAAAATTAAATACCAATGGATAGCCGCAGACCTTGGACCGGTAATGCTTATAGAAAGCAAGGACGGGGAAACGAATCCAAGCTTTGACACCGCTTCTTTATACATGGCCCTTGTCAAGAACAATGGAATTCAAGAAAATTATGCTCCGATATTGACATCTATGCTCAAAGTAAAGGATAGTAGAGTTTTCTTGAACCTTGCGCATAGCGAATATGTCCGTTTGGAGATATTTGACGTAAGCGGTAATAAAACTGCTATTCTGCACAATAGCGCTCTTTCGGCAGGGGAACATAGCCTGAAGATTCCAAAACTTATTCCAGGGGTCTATTTTGTAAAAATGACAACCCCAACTTGCAGTAGAGCGGCTAAATTCATAGTTTTGAATTAAAATGATTTGAAGCCTTAGTGATAGTCTACCTTAGCGCTCTCGTGTAATTTTTGCTAAATCCCTTTGGTAGCTACTGTCTTTTTTGAAAACAGGATTACCGTTAATTGTAAACATTAGTCATAAATTTGCTAACTTCATTCGCAATGCGACTAGATTTAAGAAGAGTCAACTGCTAGAAACCCAGTCTATTCGATTTGATACAAGAATTTGCCTAACTCATAAGGAGAAACTATTTAACCTGCTGCGCACATAGCATTAGGATAGCGGGAATTGGAGTAGATAATTCGGACTTTACAAATATCTTCTAATAGTTAGCGATAAAGTTCTATTGAAGTCAAAAACTTGACTATTAACTCAATTCAGCTACAATAAATCCCGTGGCTAAATATATATTTGTAACTGGAGGAGTAGTCTCCTCACTAGGTAAAGGCATTACTGCATCATCTGTAGGACTGCTCTTAAAGAGTCGTGGAATTCGGGTAAGTATGCAGAAATTTGACCCTTACATAAATGTAGACCCGGGTACTATGAACCCTTATCAGCATGGTGAGGTGTTCGTTACTCAGGATGGCGCTGAAACCGACCTTGATTTAGGACATTACGAACGGTTTACCGATGAAAACCTTTCTCGCGATAACAACCATACTACCGGACAGATTTATGCAAGCGTTTTGGATAAAGAACGAAAAGGATTGTTCCTTGGCGGCACCGTTCAGGTTGTACCCCATATAACCAATGAAATTAAACAAAGAATAACAAAGGTTGCATCTAAACAACAGGTAGATGTTGTAATTTGTGAAATTGGCGGTACGGTAGGTGATATAGAAGCTCAACCCTTTCTTGAAGCAATAAGACAACTTCGCCTAGATTTAGGCCCAAGCAATGTCCTTTATATCCACGTAACCCTTGTACCCTATATACCGACTTCAGGGGAATTCAAAACAAAACCTACCCAACACTCCATTCGCGAACTACGAGCTACAGGCATTCAACCCGATATTATAGTTGCCCGTTCTATTGAAAAAATTCCACGCTCTGCACGTGAAAAAATATCTCTATTCTGCAGTGTTGAAAAAGAAGCTGTTATTGCAGCTCCTGATGAATCAAGCATATACAAAGTACCGCTAAATCTACATGAACAAGAATTAGATAAATTGGTGATATCTAAGTTAAACTTGCCTGAGAACCCTATTAATCTTTCTCAATGGCGCAATTTCGTTGAAAGGGAAGAGAACCGTAGCGAAACCTTAAGAATAGCAATAGTTGGTAAATACACCGGACTCAAGGACGCCTATAAAAGCGTAATAGAAGCCCTTGAACATGCCGCTGTATTAGAGGGTACAAAACTTTCTCTAAGATGGGTTGAGTCTTCTGAGACAGAAGACGAAGGTTTAAGCAAGGTGATGGATGTGGATGGAATTCTTGTACCCGGAGGATTCGGAAGCAGAGGTATTGAAGGTAAAATCAAGGTTGCCGAGTATGCAAGGGAGAATAAAATCCCCTACTTGGGATTATGCGTTGGCCTGCAAGTTGCAGTAATCGACTTTGCCAGAAATATGTGTGGTCTTGCGGAAGCCAACTCAACCGAATTTAATCCAAAAACTCCTCACCCAGTAATAGACCTCATGCCTGAACAAAAGAATATCTACCGCAAAGGCGGAACAATGAGGCTTGGCTCTTACCCTTGCGTACTTAAGCCCGACAGTAAAGCAAGAAGTTTTTACAACAAAGAAGTGGTTTTTGAAAGGCATCGTCATCGCTACGAGGTTAATCCTGCATACTTAGAAAAACTGCAAGAAGGCGGCTTGTTTATCTCAGGCGCTTCACCTGATGGCTTACTTGCAGAAGTCATTGAATTAGAAGAGCATCCCTTCTTTATAGCAACCCAATTCCACCCTGAATTTTCATCAAGGCCCCTAAGACCGCATCCACTATTTGCAGCATTCATTAAAAATTCCCATGAGTATGCCTTACGCCGAGAACTTGTTAATTCGCCGCCCCCTGATGAACCTGTTGAAAATTAGTTATGCCTGAAATTGAAACACTTTTTTAAGGAATAAGGGAATGTTGGCTTTTCTGACTTTACTATTTCTTAGAACTATGCCCATTGAATTATCAATAATATTAACCCGTATGCTTATTCATTTGTATCTATTCTCTTCAAAAAAAGCCAGAGAGCAGTTGTTTCTTGTTAGAGAAAAATTAACAGACCTCACTTATACTAATAAGGCCTTCGTTAACCAGCTTGCCGTAAACTTATGTCTGATGATGCGCATGGGAACAGCTTTATCTAAAAAACTTGGAAAAACCGCGAAAATAGAAGGTATAGGTAATCTGGAACGAGTAAAACAAAGCCAAACTTCCGCCGTAGTTGTTACCTATCATTTCGGGCCATGGGAACTTTTGCCAGAAGTGTTTACCATAAGGGGATATAAGGTTGCTGTATTAGCCGGAGTGCAAAAAATGAAGATATTTGGCAAAAGCCTTGGTGCCCTTAGGAAAAGATGCGGAATGCAGATAGTACGCTCCTTTGATGAGGCAGCGGCAATCTTAAATACGGGAAGTTTTCTTGCGGGGTTTTTAGATAAAACCCGTAGATCTAAAGAACTACTCCTAGATGTCCCGTTTAAGGGATATAAATCGTCAAAAATTCCCCTGCTCGTAGCTAAAAGAAACAAAAAAGCCGTACTACCGGTAGTATGCCGATTCATAAATCACAAACTGGTTGTTTCCATAGGCAAGGCCAATGAAAATCTAAGCGGGTTCTTTACTCCATTTTTCAAACAAAACCCTAATCAATGGCTACTTTGGGGCAGTTGATGAAACCTAACATACCTGCTCTATTGATTTTACCAATAATCCTGTTAATAGCGGCCTGTAATGATGACGCGCAAAAAACTGCTGAAGCTCAACAGGAACGTCCCTCACAAATTGTGGACAATTTTCAAATGCAGGATACACAAAAGGGTCATAAACGTTATTCCCTAACCGGACGCAAAGCGTTTTTTTATGATATAAAGAGAACCATCGTAGTCATAAATCCAAAAATTGTGTTCTACGATTCCCACAAAAAAGTAACTTCCAGATTAATTTGCGATTCAGGGGTAGTGAATACTATGACTAACGACCTTATGGCCTACCGTAATGTAGTGGTTACAACTAGCGACAGCACAGTGCTTTACACAGATTCGCTTGTATGGATTAATCGAAAGGCAATTATTGAAACAGATGCGGCGGTAAGTATTGTTTCTCCTCAGGGAACTATTGAAGGAAAAGGCTTGATATCAGACGCCGATTTGAATCGAATTGAAATAAAGGAGAAGGTAACAGGAACAACCGGCTTTAGTGTCGATGGAAAGGAAGAGCCTTGATATTCATTTTCTTAAGCCTTTTTGCCAAACTTAACCTTGAGGCGAATAAAATGGAGAATGTTAAAGGCGAAACGGGCAGGTTGGTTCACCTTATTGGCGATGTGCATTTATATGACGATAAAGTTGACATACGTGGTCAACAGGCATGGTTCTCAGATGCACAAAATAGTCTGATAGTTACAGATTCCATAATAATTAAAACAAAAGATGTTACAATTACCGCCGACTCAATGTACTTTGATATCTCTTTACGAATAGCCCATTTATTCAGAAGGGTTGAGGTAAATAAAGCTACAACTGAAATTACTTCACCTGAACTAATAATTAACCTAAGTAACGAAACCAGCAGGGTTCCGTTTGGAGCGCGGATAAGGGATACGGAAGAAGGTATCGTTATAAGCGGCGACGACCTTGACTATGATTTTAATGCCGCAAGCGGCAGCTTAAAAAGGAATCCCATGCTTTCAGACGATAACCCCAATCCGGAATTCTGGATTAAGAGCAAAACCATGTTTTTGAATCAAAAGAATCACACTGCCGAAGCAAACGAGAAGGTACACATTTGGGCAGATAATAGCAACGTACACTGCGACTACGTGATTTTGCATTATAGAGATAATTACGGTAACGCTTCAGGCAATATCTCTTTGATAAGTTCAGATGGAAATATCACTGCCGATTCAGCAAATTTTGTTTTCAAAGAACGTAGAATACAAAAAATAGACCTACTCCCGCAGGTAACGACAAAATATCGAACAGAAGGAAGGGATTCTGTTATACTAACATCAAAATTTTTAAGTATCGATTTAAGAAAAAAGAAACACGAAGTGTTAACCTTTACCGGAGGAGCCAATGGCACCTACTACTGGACACCAGAAGCAGAAAAAGCAAAGCACAACAAATAAACACCTAAGCAGGCTTGACGTAAAAGGACTTTACAAATCCTTCGGCAAACGTCCTGTAGTGCAAGATGTTTCTTTTAACGTACATCAAGGCGAAGTTGTAGGCCTACTTGGACCAAATGGAGCTGGGAAAACAACAACCTTTTCTATGGTAATCGGCTTTCTGCAACCTTCAGCAGGCAGTATTATGCTTGATGAGCAAAAAATCAACGATTTAGCAGTTTTCAAAAGAGCCAGAATGGGCATTGGCTACCTATCTCAGGAGCCTTCTGTCTTCCGTAAACTCAGCATTGAAGATAACCTAAAGGCTGTAATGGAGTTACGAAACTACCCTAAATCACTAATAAAGGAAAGAACCGAAAGCCTTTTAGAAAAATTTAACCTTACAAGCCTGCGTAAATCTAAGGGAGAAACCTTATCGGGTGGAGAACGCAGACGGGTTGAAATTGCACGCGCTCTGGCTACAGACCCCAAATTCTTGCTTCTTGACGAACCATTCACTGGAATTGACCCTATAGTAAGGGCTGAGATACAAAAAATTGTTAGATTGTTAAAAAAAGACGGAATCGGAATACTGGTTACCGACCATAACGTACGAGAGACCCTGGAAATAACCGACAGAGCCTACCTTATGTACGATTCCAGAATTTTAGTTTCCGGCTCTCCCCACGATTTAATTTCTGACAAAAAGGTACGAGAAGTGTATCTGGGTAAGGAGTTCAAAATTTGAACGCTTCATCAGCATTTACTCCTCTACGATTAGAAACCTCTCTTAAAACTGAACTTACGCTTCATTTAACTCAAGAAATGCGTCAGAGGCTTGAGATTCTGCAGGCCAATATTCTTTCCTTAGAACACATGCTGCAAACTGAACTTGAGCAAAATCCCGCTTTGGAGATTGTACAAGATGAACCTGATGAAAAAAAAGAAACGGAGTTGACAGAAACCAATGAAGTAACGCAAGAAACACAGGAAGCGCTTAAGGATACCGCTGTAGACGATTATTATCCTGATGGCGACGATTCCTATCCCTCCCCATATACCCAAGCAGCAGAACAAGACGACAGAGAAAATATCTACTCAGCAGCCCCTGATAGATCCTCTCTGGAAGAGCAAATGCTTAACGCCATCACAGCCGAATTCAGCAAATCGGAGGAAGATTTTCAAATAGCAAAATACATTCTCGATTTACTTGATGACGATGGTTTTCTGCATCAAACACCTGAACAAATCGCACTTTATTTAGGTTGCGAGCAAAACAAAGTTGCAGAAATCCGCGATAAAATCACTAGAATGGAACCTGTTGGAATTGCCGCTTATGATATAAGAGAAGCCCTCATAATACAACTCAACACAATGAGCTATGACGATAACTCCGTTGAAGTTCGTATACTTAAGGAATGTTTTTCAGAACTTCTTCAGCAACGCATAACTTCAATAGGTAATAAGCTTAGAATTCCTCAAAAACGGATTGTTGAAGCTTTTGAATTAATAGCTACGCTTGACCCTAAACCAGGACGAAATTTTCATGAAATCCCTTCACGCACCGTTCAACCTGATATAAGTTTAATATACCGTCAGAATAAGCTTAAAGTAACAATAAACGAAGGACCCATTCCGCCCTTACGCCTTTCCAGAAGGGTAAGGGAAATTCTTGATAATCCCAAAATTTATAAAAAAGAAGATATAGAATTTGCCAAACGAAAGCTTGAGTCTGCAAAAATGTTCATAAAAGGTATCCTGCAGCGTCGTGAAACCCTGTCACGTCTTGGTGAAGAATTGCTAATGCGTAATTACGACTTTTTTTCAGGACGCAGTTCACAGATTGTGTCTCTATTGATGAAAGACATTGCCGAAGCGCTCAGTTTGCACCCCTCAACCATTTCACGGGCAGTCAAGGATAAATACATTGAAACACCGGTTGGTATTTTCCCTTTGAAATCGTTTTTTACCAAAACAGAACACAACCCCTTGCTAACAAAAGTTAAAACAATAATTGATGCTGAGGATAAGTCCACACCCTTTACCGATGCACAGATATCAAAAAAATTGCAGGAAATGGGAATAAAACTTTCTCGCCGCACTGTTGCAAAATACCGAATGCTTTTGAATATTCCTGATTGCTTTCAGCGCAAAGCCCTGCACCGTCCCCATAACACTCCCATAACACCCTCGTAACCCCCCATAACACAGTAACCACATCCCGTACTTCGTACACATTACTTGTGAAGCAAGGCCCGCTAAAAAGCGGGCCTTATTTTAAATATACACATCTATACTTCAGCCCTAAGGTTTAAGTCCTGAGTCAAGCTTCTGACAACAAAGCAATATAGAAGTGCAACTTGACTCTCATCACTGAAGGGGTAGACTACAGAATGATCAAACAAGGAATCGATAAACTAAAATTTAAGTTCAAGTTTAAGTTTAACTGGAAGAATGAGCTTAGGGATACTGCCCTAATAACTATAGGTAGTGCCGTTTGTGGTATCGCTTATGTTATGTTCTTGGCTCCTCATCAAGTGGTTTCCGGAGGTGTGGGTGGCATATCAATTATGCTAAACTACCTTTTCAAATGGCCGATATCGTTATTCTATATTGCTCTTAACGTTCCTATATTTATTCTAGGACTCAAAGGAATGGGAACCCGCTACGCCCTTAAAAGTTTGGCTGGCATTCTACTTGTTTCCGGTTTCATTTTTCTATTTGAATCTATTATTCAACTGCCTAGCGCCACAGGCGACCACCTTCTAGGTTCCATATTCGGCGGTATAGTGCTTGGTTTAGGCCTGGGGATAGTTTTCAGAGGCAACGGCTCAACAGGTGGAACAGATATAATTGCTCAGTTTTTGAACAAACATACAAATATTTCTGTTGGCGGCTGGATAATGATTATTGACCTTGTAGTAATCGGCTCATCGGGATTTGTGTTCAAAGACCTGGAAGCGCCTCTTTACGGAATAATGGCCTTAATCATCAGCTCTTTTGTTCTAAATATGATACTAGAAGGCTTCAGCTATGCTCGCACGGCTCATATCATCACCGTTAACCCGCAAGAAATCTCATGGGCAATAGCTTTAGAGCTACGCCGTGGAGTAACTACGCTGAAGGGACATTCATATTTCACTGGCAAAGACAGAGATGTACTTTATATAGTATTAACACGTAAGGAAATACCTCGCCTCAAAGCCATAGTTAAACAGGTTGATCCAAATGCTTTTGTTGTTATCTCCGACGCCTACGAAGTGCTGGGCAAAGGCTTCAAACCCAGAGTTTAGCTACACTAAAGAGACAAGATTTAACTTGATATTTGCAGACTAACTTATTTATTTGCTAGATACCCTATCACAAGTGCGAATAAATATTAAATAATGCTTGACAAAAATTATTCTCTTGATATAATAATTTCATGTCTGACGGTAAACTAAAATGTCCAAAATGTGGTTCAAATGAAATAATGGAAATTAGCCCGAACCAATTCTTCTGCCAAAATTGTTATAATGATTTTGAAATAAAAACTAATTCACAATCTCAAAAAATGAATTCAAGTAATAAACAGCAACACGCTCAAAAAAAAGAACCTCCAAAACTCAAAAAATGTCCCTACTGCACAAAACTTAAACCTGTTGAATATTTCAAAGATGGTATATGTAAAGACTGCTATCCTAAATTTAGAAGTAACGCAGCTCAGTCGGAAGCTAGGGTATTAACAGAAAGAATTAAAGAGGAAGAGCGTGCCGAACGTCGAACAAAACGTTATATGCGTAACCACCCCATATTAAATACAATAATTATAGCTACATCCAAAAATAAACCCAAAAAAACTCGAAGATTAGCAGTTGTAAGAATATTGATTTCGCTATTCATTGCTACACTCCTCTATATATTCTTAAAGAAATTCTTTCCGTCTTTTATTTTAAGTCTTAAAAATTATATCCACAACATGTAGTATTCAGGAACCACAAAAAACTTAATTGCTTCAGGAATAACTTATCATAAAAATAAAGCAAGCTGCAATGTAAATAGAAATATTGGCTGTGTGAAAAAAACCGACTACGGTTTTATTTTTTAACCGCTTTGAACTCCACGTTTTTCTCAGAACGTGTAACTGAAACAATGTGACATGGATAGGTAAACGCCATAGTAACCATAGCATCCGGCGAAGGTTCTGTTTCCTTATATTCAACAAGAATACTTTTTGAACTCTCCATTATACGTTGAATTGAAATTGAATACCCGCCAGTAGGCTTAGCGCCTGCAAAAACCCCTATCAGCATTTTAGTTGAGAAATCTACTTTCGGTGCAGTAAGTTTAACTCCTTCGGCATTTACAGTCTGACAATACTGCTGCCAGAAATTTTCCCAACTTTTCTGATCACGAAACACCATCACGCCGGATTCCTCATACTGTAATTCCGCACAGTTAACTGTTGAAATATCGCTAACTTGTTTTAGATTCCTGATATTGGGACACCCTATAAAAAATAACAGTGCTGAAAAAACTGCAAAAGCTATCTTCTTATTCACGCCTTTTCCTCTCCCATATTGGTAAACTCATCTTCACG
>Ga0256846_1000361_pt1 | contig 19157 bp, 16 predicted proteins | sample TevniametaG_FD_189098 | JGI IMG/M metagenome (GOLD analysis project Ga0256846, IMG submission 189098) | Tube worm associated microbial communities from hydrothermal vent at the East Pacific Rise, Pacific Ocean - Tevnia | ecosystem: Host-associated > Annelida > Integument > Unclassified ...
TCATATTGCTTATGATATAATTGATATTAATGAAAAAAATGGTAATGGGAAAGTGATAAACAAGAATAATATTATTAAAAGAGGAAAGGATTGCGTGCCTTCTACAATAGTGATAAGACATTCAAATAGATTGTATTACTGGCTTATTACTTATGATGGAATGCACGGTTTATTCAGGAATTACTTATTTACAGGTACAAAACTTATAGATTCAACAAAATATATATGCAATGATGAAGTTATGGCAAGACATTGGTCGTTCTCAAAAAATGGCAAATATACTGCATCATTTTTTGCAACCGAGGTTTACCATGAAAAGAATAATTATCGTGACTATGATAATTCTAATTGTTTTTTGAGATTAATATCATTCAATTCTACTACCGGTAAGATGTCATCAAGAAGCATCAAATTATGTGATACATGCGGAATTGAGGGATGGCAATTTTCTTCTGACGGAGGTAAGTTTTACTATGTAGAAATGAAAAGAGAAAGGCCCAATGAATTTTGGCATTTTACCCATTCAATATATCAATTAACAATAAGTAACAATATTCAACAAATTGAGAAAAGTAAAACAATTGTCGCTCCTCCAATTTCTGATTATGTACTTGGTGATTATATTGTACCGAAACCACCCGATCCGGATGGCGAGAAAGGTCTATACTCCGGATTAAGAATAGGACCAAATAATAAGATATATATTATAAGAAGAAATTTTAAGTATTTATCTTCACTATCTAATATAGATGGACCTGCTGAAGATGTTGTTTTTACTGATAGTGCTGTAGCACTTAAACATATTGCTTATGATTTTCCATATATTTTAAACGACTACTACAATGTATATCTGGATTTAGATGTAAATACACCTGTTTGTTTGGGCGAGGTAATTGCTCTAAAATCTTCGCTGAGCGATACGCTTTACCCGCGTAGCTATAAATGGACGGGACCTGCCGGCTTTGTGTCTCAGGAGCAAAATCCCTATATAGCTAATGCACAAAAGAAAAATATCGGCTGGTACGTAATGGAGGCAACTGTGAACGGTGCGAAGCTATACGACAGCATTTACGTAGATGTTACCGAAGCGGAGCCGCCTGCAATTGCGGGTGATAAAAAGTCTTATATTCAGCAGACAAAATTGTATAGAACTGATAATGGCAAAAATAAAATCAATATTTGGTCAGTAGAAGGTGGCGAAATTGTCGGAATTTCATATTTTGATTCTGTTATGGTTCGTTGGACGAAACCCGGCAGGGGCAAAGTAACATTGGAACAACGAGTTTATGAAGTCTCTTGTCCGGGCTATAATGAGTTCGAGGTGGAAGTGAAGGATTGGGATAAACCGCAAATACAGGGGGACAACGATGTCTGCCTAAATGATACAATAGATTATGAAGTATATTATGCACCTGAATTAAAATATAATTGGACGGTTACTAAATGCAATATTATTAAACAGAATAAAAACAAGATAAGAGTAAATTGGAATACTATTGGCAATGGCACATTAACGGTAATTACCGAGAATGCACTATCGCATAAAAAGGATACAACAACTCAATCAGTGTTAGTAAATCCGAACCCGCCAAAGCAACAAATAGAGTATAAAGGAGCGTATCTCGTAACCAAGGAATATGACAGCCACCAGTGGTATTTGAACGGAAAGAAAATAATTGGAGCAACGCGACATTTCTATAAGCCAACAAAGGACGGTGCTTATCAAGTTATTGTGATAGACAAAAAAGGATGCAAGTCGTTGCTATCCGAGCCGTACAATTTTGTTTCAGATGTAGCAGAAATAAGAAGAAACAGCAATGATGTCATCACGCCTAACCCCGCCGGGGACTATATAGATATAGCTGTAGCGGGCAACCGCATCCTTAAGGATGCGGTTAAAGTGTATGATGTGCTGGGTAATGTGGTTTTATCCTCCCCCGCCTGCTCCGCAGGCACCCCCTCCGAAGGGGGACATATTCGGGTTGATGTATCGGGCTTAGCGGCGGGTGTGTATTTTATCCGTGTGGGCGGCAAGATGTATAAGTTTGTGAAGATGTAATGTATTCTCATATTCTCGAAAACATTACAAAGTCAATAATAAAAAAAAGACTACCCGAGAGGTAGTCTTTTTTATATTTATTTGAAGAGAATTATTTTTTCTTCAGTTTTTTAGCAGCAGCTGTAACGGCATCTTGAACTCTTTTATACTGCTCAGCCTGTGCGCCTGTAATTTTTGCACGAGCAATAAGATTATAAAAGTTCTGAGCGGCGAGAAGATTCATTTCGATAGTAATTTCATCTTTGCCTTTTTTTCCAGCTTCTTGTGCGGCTTTGATTGCATCAACTAGAACTTTTCTAACTTCAATAAAAGCATCAACTTCACCACCACTAATTTTGACGGTGTTTAATGTGTTATATGCAAAAATTGCATCATCAATTGAAAAAACAGGTTGAATTTTAATATCTTTCTGTCTGTCTTTTAGCGATTGGTTTTCTTGAGCGAATGAAGCTATGCTAACCATTACGATAACTGCAAGAACTGTTAATAAATTTTTCATTTAAACCTCATAAAATATTGAAAAATAAAGTAATTAAAAATCAAAATTAATTGAAAATCTGTTTAATAAATTGCTTGTTCCAACTTGGGAAATAGCATAATCAAAATTAAAATATTTGGTTTTAATACCAATACCACCAGCCAAACCGGATAGTTTTCTTTCTCTACTTGGTGCAGTATAACGGCGTGTATAATTATCATAACCCAATCGTACATTTACATACTTCCCGAAATGGAATTCACCACCAATAGAAAAGTTTAACAATCTATCAAAGAATGCGTCAGTACGGTCTCCCAAGTGATGAAATGAAAAGGCAATCAACAAAGGCAAACCTATTAGACTATGATTAACCCCGAGGCGTATATCCAAAGGTAATTTCTCTGTTTCTCCGTCATAGGAATAAAGTTGAAAACCGGCGTTCAGGACAGAAGCGGCTATACTTGTCCTACCGTCTTCCAAATTATATAGTAATCCAATATCAAAAGCAACAGCAGAAGAACTATATTGAGAAATATTAGAGAAAATATACTTAACACCAACACCATAATAAAGGTTGGTATCAAGTTCATTTGCAAAATGGACGCATAATGCCAAATCGTTAGCCCCAAATTTACCTAATAGATTGCCGAGTTTGTCGGCACTATTGAATGAGCCGTAATTAGAATAAATCGCCGATACTGAAAAAGTCCCTATATCTTCATAATTTTTAACATAGGACACATTACCGGAATTAATATCAAGTGTATGTTTTAGAAATGTAGCAGAAAATCGTTTGTCCGAAACTGTAAATATCGTAGCAGGATTATAAAACACAGCACTTGCGTCTTCATTAACACCCTCGAAAGCACCTGCCATAGCGGCAGAACGAGCGCCGGAATTGTACCTGAGAAATCCGTAAGAATATGAATTGGCTGATAAATTATTTACAGTCAATAATAACAGCATTAAAAAGCCCAACATTCTAATAAACATTAGTTATTCCCTATATCATTAATAGATTGAAGCAATATACTATAATTCATATTCCCCTTTTGTTAATATATCTTAAATTAAGTCGAATTAGCATTTTATTTATTTTTTAATTTTGATACTAAATCAACAAATATTTTGGGTGGTCTGACAGGTTTTAAATTATCTGTTTTAATAAATGTATGCACAGTCCAACCTGTTGCCACCAATCCCTCACCCACTCTAATCTCGTAATCGAATCTAAGTGTAGCCCTCAATTCAGATAAATCAATTACAGCCTTAACCTCTAAAATATCATCATAGAATGCCGACTGCTTATAATTAATATGAGATTCAACCAGTGGTAGCATATACCCTGCTTTTTCCAACTCAGTATATGGCAAACCCGAATTACGCATTAATTCTGTACGACCGACTTCAAAAAACGTCAAATAATTACCATTATAGACAACTCCCATTTTGTCCGTATCAGCATATCGTACTCTTATTTTAGTAATATTCTCTAAAACCATTGACTATTTGTTTCCTTTATTTTCAATTTCCAATAGTTCCAAAATCCGATTAAAATCATCGGCGGTCATATAATTAAATTCAATTGTACCAGAAACATCATCTTTCGGATTGATTCTGACTTTAACACCGAATTTATATCTCAATTCCTGTTCTTTTGATTCAATGATAGCTTTCAAATCGGCGGGAATTGTATTATCCTTTTTAGCGGATTTAATTTTTTTATTTACCGATTTCCCTGATAAAGAGATTAAACCGAGTTCAATATCGCGAACTAATTTTTCTGTTTCGCGAACAGTCATAGAGCGTTTTTTTACAATTTCCCATGCTTTCAGCATACGCTTTTTGTCGGCAAGCCCAAGAATGGCTTTTGCGTGTCCCATTGTTGTAGCACCCTTTCGCAATTCGTCTTGAACGGGAATAGGTAATTTTAAAAGCCGTAAATAATTTGCAACAGTAGCTCTATCCATACCCATTTTCTTTCCTATTTCTTCCTGAGTAAGTTCGTGGTCTTGTATCAACAAATCGAAAGCATTAGCGGTCTCAATAGGATTAAGGTCGGAACGCATAATATTTTCGAGCAATGCCAGTTCCAGCATTTTTTGGTCTGTATCTACATCTTGGATAATAGCCGGGATTTTAGTTAATCCCGCAAGCATAGCGGCACGCACACGCCTTTCGCCGGCGATTAGTTCATAACCGTTCATAGCCTTTCTTACAGAAATAGGTTGAATCACTCCATTTTCAATAATTGAATTTTTTAAATTTTCAAGTTCTCTATCATCAAACTTTTTTCTAGGTTGATATGGATTGTAAACAATTTTGGATAGTTCAATCATTGGATAAGTACCAACAACTTTATCATCGTCAGCACTTTTAAATTTTATACCTTTTTCTGTAAATTCAACGGCAGAAGGCAGGAGGGCATCTAAACCTTTCCCCAAGCCTGTATTTTTTTTCTTTTTCATATTGAATTTCTTTTAATTATTTCGTTTGCTAATTCTAAATAATTTTTTGCACCAACACTAAGAGCATCATATAGAATAACCGGCTTACCATGACTTGGTGCTTCGGAAAGCCTAACATTACGCTTTATAATCGTATCGAAAGCCTTTTCGCCAAAATGCGATTTAATCTCATCAACTACTTGCTTAGATAAACGAAGACGGCTGTCATACATAGTTAATAGTACGCCTTCAATATCCAATTTCGGATTTAAATTATGCCTAACGATAGATATAGTATTCAATAGTTGCCCTAATCCTTCGAGTGCATAATACTCACATTGCACGGGTATGATAATAGAATCCGCACTTGTTAGAGCATTCAAAGTTAATAGACCGAGAGATGGAGGGCAGTCAATAATCAAATAGTCATAATCGCTTTTAATTTGCTCAATGACATTTTTTAGAATTGATTCGCGATTCTGTTTATTGACTAATTCAATTTCAGCACCGACCAAATCAATATGTGAAGGAATAAGTTTTAAATTCGGCATAACCGTATCGACAATAGATTTATTGACAGGTTCGCCGTCAATCACTACCTGATAAATAGTATAATCAAGTTGTCGAGAATCCACGCCAACTCCATTAGATGTATTAGCCTGTGGGTCTATATCAATCAAAAGGACTTGTTTTTCGAGAGCGGCAAGAGACGAGGCAAGGTTAATGGCAGTTGTCGTTTTGCCTACTCCTCCTTTTTGATTGGCTATTGCAATTGTTTTTCCCATAATAAACCTAAATAATTAAAATCCGTATTTCAAAAAATAATAAAAAAATGCGTTAAGAACTAACGAATGATTTATTTTACCTTCATTTATTAAGTCTTTCACTTCTGCAAAAGATTTTTCAAACACCATTATTTCCTCGTGCCTATCAAGATTCTGTTCGTACTTCAGCTCCACATTTCGCCAGACATAAGAATAACAAATATTATTGAGAAAGGCAGGATTAGGCAAAGTCTCTCCGAGATATTCCGCATTTTCAGGAGAGAAATAACCGGTTTCTTCCGTACATTCACGCTCACCGGCAAGTCGAGGAAATTCCTTGTGTTCTACTAAACCACCGGGTATTTCAATTGTAATATCATCAGTACCGTGTCTATATTGTTTAATAAGAACAATATTACCTGCTTTTGTAATAGGAATAATATTAACCCAATGAGCGGAATTGAGATATACAAAATCTCCTTCCCTACCTGTATCTCGGCTCTTCCGTTTTACTCTGTGCATGTCGAAAATCTTAAAATTATCAACCTGCACATCATCTATTGTAATCCATTTATTTATCATATTTCATTATTAACAAACCCCTCCGAATATTGAAGGGGTTAAGCAAATCCGATTTCATTGAAAAATAATCATTTATTTCAAAATACCAAATGGTTGAGAAATCAACTTAGTTGGTGTTTTGTATATCAAATAATAAGAACCCGATGAAATTTTATCGGTATCAAGAATTATTTCAAAAATACCGGGTTTCAAATTTTTGCTAAGTAGTTCTGCTATTTTTACTCCAACATTAGAGTACAACTCAATGCTGTGCATACCTTCTTCCTGTGCTTCAAATCGTATTCTCGTTTGAGCATTACCTGGATTAGGCGAAATACTTATGAATTGTGCCTGTGCCTTTCCTTTCGGGTCGAACAGTCTTCTGTTTCTATCCTTATCCATACAGACATTAGTTACAGTAAATTGTCCGTTTACTTCTTTAAATGCAACATCACCTTCTTCGGTTTTTGTATTTGCCAATATCAAGGTGATTCTATCAGCAGTACCAAGCATAACTTTAAATTGCAAATTAGCCAAAACGCCGTTTTTATCGGGAGCATAAGGCAAAGTCAGTTCAATTATTCGCATATCTTTTGATATTGTACCTTTTGGAGTTTTACCTATTGGCTCCAATACAGAATAGTTATAGATTAACGATGCCAATATATGCTTATGCACTGAAGCCAAATTGATATTGTCAGACATTTTTATAGGAATTTGAACTATATCACCTGTTTTACCTTCAGCTGTACCGATTTCAATAGTGGCACTTGATGGCAAAATGGTAAACTCACCGTTAATCTCCGTAAAGCTGACTCCACCCCCAACAGAAACAGTATTACTAATAGCAAGCGGTGTAGTTGTCGGAGTACCGTTGTTTGTTCTAAATGTCAAAACAGCAAGCACATCTCCTTTCATAGCCGATAGTGCCATATCCGTAATATCAATATAGCTTGAATGGTCTGTAACTGTTCCGTTTGATATACTGAGATAGCCGAGCAATTTTTCGTTGTAAGATATTCTTGTATCAATATGCGTGGCTCCGGATTCTTTCACTTTTTTCAAATCTCTCAAATGAATAGGAATTTGAATATCAAAGCCTGCATAAGCAGTATGCTTTTCAATCTCAATATTGGCAGTAGCCAAATCAGGATTACCGTTTACTCGTATTGAGTCAAGAAAATCGCAGGGATTACCGCTTAGCTGGATAGAGCAGTGGAGCGGTTCGTCATTGACCGGCTCATATTTTACAGTAACATTTAGGGTTTGTCCCGCAGGTATATTCCAAGGTAATGTAGGAGAAACTATCTGTAACTGATCACAAGGGTTATCATATTTTGTAATAGTTAAATCACGGGTTGAGTTATTTGTAATATTTACCACACCTGTTGCAGCAGCACCCACCGTTGATGTAATTGAAATAGCCGAAGATGTGATAGACGGATTAGCTACAACTGCTTTAAGTGTTAGTGATTTTGAAAAGTCGCAAAATTCTTCATTAAAGATAATTGTACCACTATAAGAATTGGCAGTTGTACCCGTGAATGCGACATTAACCGTAGCAGTTGCACCCGGGGCTATCGTCCAAGTATTAGGAGCAACTATAAATCCACCGGCATCGGCGGCTGTAATTGTTGCAGAAACAGAACCTGTATTAGTAATAATTAGCCGCTTTGAAGCATCTTCATCAATACATAGTTCACCATAATCAATTGAACTCTCGGAAATAGTAAAGCTAATATCCTCACGACTACCTTTCAAAATAATCTTATATGCCGGATTATTCTTAGCATTGCTATTAATTATCATTTCGCAATTTTTATCTCCACTTGATTTGGGGTTAAACCGTACAACAAATTTTTCCGAAGCATCGGGCGCCAATGTAAGCGGCAAAGCGGGCCAAGAAACTTGCTCAAAATCGCTTGTATTGCTCATTGTAATCGTAGAAATGTCAAGTGCTAATGCACCTGTGTTTGTAATAGTAATAGTTGTATCGTGGGTCAAAGCTCTACAATTTGCAGTTGGATAATCAATTTCCTCTGCCGGAGCAACAGCAATTTCAGGATAGCCGGAGCCATCACCCCAAAGTTTTGAATACAATCTTCCATGATTTGTTTCCGTAACCAAAGTAGTTTTTCTAACACCTTCTTTATTTGGCGTGAAAGCAATGGTAATGGGAATACAAGACCCGGCGGGTATTTCAAAAGTTGGTTTAGGAGCAATGATTTGAAAATCAGCGGCATCTTCATTTTTGGGATATATGTTTGTAACTACAATAGCTTTGTTTGTTCTATTGCAAATCACTCCCGTCACAGTAACGTCTTTTCTTTTACCTAATGACGAACCACCGACATATACATCTCTCTGGAAATACCAACCTGCATCTGAATACCAATCGTTTCCGTTACAAGCAGTTGAATTAAAACTTATATTTGCTTTGTAGTAATTCGAGTCTTTTGAAGTATAAGCCAAATTTAATTCTAATGTAGAATCTTTATCTAATTTTTTACCTGCTATGTTAGGATTAATAATTGTAAATTTTGAATCGGAAATTGTAATTGTATTATTTCTGTTAAAAACTACATAGTTGTTTCTTGCAGTAACCTTGATTTTTGCAGTCTGTTGCACACCCGGCTTTACATTAGAAAAGTAATGGTCGTTTTCTACAATCTCCAAAAATGGCTTCAAATCATCAGGTACAGTGTATTTTATATTCTTAGTAATTGCAAATAATTTGCAAGTAACAGCCAAATCACCGCCATCACAACAAGAAAGCCATGTCATTTCGCAAGGAGCCGGTGGTCCTAATGTACCTGCTTTATTAATAATTGATACAATGAGGCGGGAAATATCGGATTTTTTAAGCGAAGATTCAATAGCTTCCCCATCTGGAGTTGAAGTAGCAATATTTCTCAAATAATTAGGCATTGGAAATCCAAGCGTAAGAGCAAATATTGTCGCCGGAATTTGTTCGCCGGTTGAAATTTGCAATTTCAATGCTTCATTAATAATCTTACCCTCCCAAACATTAGTTCTTGAGGGAGTTGTATTTCTTTGGAAATCATGCTGTCCGTCAGACATAAAAAGAATCACGGGCTTATACTTAGCATTTTGAGCATATCTTAATGCCCCGGGATTTTTCTGAACATCATAAAGAAATCCAGCATTAAAATCCGTCTGCCCGTAAGGACGCCTATAAGTTTCTTTTACGGCATCAAGCAAAGAATCCAAGTCATTAGTGAATTTTTGTTCAACTTTTGCTCTATCCGAAAAGCTGACAATGGCGGCTTCCCATCTTTTTCTGCTCGGCATGTGTTTTAACATTTCTTCAAAAGCGTTGATAACATTTTGCGCTCTCGTCAAGCCTGTACCGGGTACTACTTTTGTCATAGAACCGGATTTATCGAAAACAAAAATATACGATACTTTTGATTGTCCGGGAGGTGGACAAGATACAAAGGAAGGTGTCTTTGTAGGACAATCTTCGTTTATCTCGAAATCGCTTGGATTAAAACTGCGTATTTCATTTCCATTTGCATCTCTAACTTTGAACTCCAATCTAATTTTTGGATATTGGTCTGTATTGATGTTCATTACATCGAATGACTGGGAAAATGTAATCGAGAAACCCAATATAAAAACCGAGATTAATGTTAAGAGCTTAGCCATAGCTACTCCATTTATTATTTTATTTAACTTATTATTCATAAACAATAGGCGTAACAATATCAATAGTTACAGTTCTGCAATAAAATCTACCTTCCGGCAAATCATTATCGTATAATAATTTTGAATTACCTAATCCCTTTGCATTTCTTAAATCAACACCAAGTGCCTTTGCGGCGGCATTAGCACGTTTTTGAGAAAGTTCGAGATTATATTTTGCATCACCAATTCTATCCGAAAAACCAAGAATACTAACAGTCGAATTAGGATATATTCTTCGCTTAGCAAATTGAACAATTTTCTTATTTGCTTCACCCAATTCAAATTGATTATAGTCAAATAAAATAAGTGAGAACTTATCAATTTCCTTATCTTCAATCTGCTCCAAGATTTTTCTTTCAATTGTATATTGCTCCACAGGTAATGACTGAACGGGCGATGCCCATACTTTGTTATCATTATCAACAACCTGTAACCTATAATTCAGCGGCTCATTTAATTTAGGTACTACCTCGTATTCCTTAGATAAATCCCATTCAATATTTGTAGGCGGTTTGCCAGAGCCACTAAATGTTTTAATATCACCAAGACTTTGCGAGGTAATAATCTTCCATTGTTTAATACCCATTTGTGCATTAATAGAGGGTTTGAACCTGAAAACAGGGGGATTGGATTCAATCAAAGTATCCTGAATAATCAGCGGTTCAAATATTTTATCAACGTTTGCGATAATTTCTACGCGTCTGTTTTCTGCCTGTCCGTCAGTTTCACTTATATTAGAGGGTACTAGGGGTAAGTTCCTTGCTTTAACTGTAATTCTTGATGAAGGAATTCCCCAAACATTAACCAGATAATTCTTGACCGATTCCGCTCTATTCTTGGACAAAGCCATATTGCCTTTTTCGGCACCTAAATCCGTATTACAACCAATAAGAGTAAGATCTGCCTGAGGATACATTTTAACACGCTTACCAACTATATTCAATACATTATGGTAAACGTCTAATGTTGATTTATTATATAATTTCCTTACACTAAATTTACGTGTTTGCTCATTAGAGAATCTAACATATCTAACCGGCAATTGGGAAGAATTTTCGTCGAAGAATATATAATTAAGCAATGGATGCATTCTCGAAGTCAAGAATTGTTCAACTTTCAATTTTGCCATAGGTGATTCTTTTCCATCTTCATCAACAGCCACAGCAACAATATTTGCATCAAGTATCGGCTGTTGCGGCGGCGGGGTTGGCAATGGTAATGGTGGAGGCGGCGGTGGCGGTGGGGCAACCTTAGGCGGTTTGACCTCACGTGGCGCCCATTTCAAAGCAATACCGGCAGTCAATTGATTTACGCTCCAATTTACATTAGTAGCAATATTTGAAATACCGAAGAAATAGTGCATTTCGGGAACAAGATAAAATGATTCTTGTCTATTCAAAGGAAAATAATAACCAGCACCAAGTACTGCCGAAAGCAAAATACTCGAAGGATTAGTTAATGTACCGGAATACTCATTTCTAATTCGTTTATTTGTTCCGTAGAAAGTACCGAAGGAAGGTTCTTCCAATGTTTCTTTTTGTGCAAAGTCTTTTGACAACAAATATGCGGCATCTAAACCAATAGACAGAACAAATCTTTTAGTCATTCTGAAACCCAGCATAGTTTGCAAGCCTGCTGATGTAAAAGTGCCTTCGACAGAATGCTTGAATGAACCGTCAGTAGCAGTTCCAGACGCACTTGAAACGACAGTAGGTTCAAGCTTTGTTAAAGTTCCGGATAGATTTTGATAGATACCTCTGAATTGTAATAATAAATTATCACTCATAGGTATATCATATAATAATCCGAAATTATATGCAAAGCCTGTTCCAGTTTCATATCGGGGACAACAACTCGGTATCTGCGGAAAATCCACACCTTTGAAATTTCCTATATGCTGATTAGTGCCGACACCGAAGAAAAGACCAACAGCCGTTCTATTATCATCAGCCTTATCCAAATACTCTTGTGCATTTAAAACAAAGACAAAAGCAAAGCTTAAAATTAAGACTCTAATAAGTAATTTTTTATACATAAACTTCCTCCGAATTTTTCGGTAATATGTTCCCGAAAATTTATTTTTTCCAATTATTTTCTTCGTTTAAAATCAAAACAAAAAGTTTGTGAAAGAACACTATATAATAATGTTTTTTGCAAAAACCCTCAACTAACAATTTACTATTTTTTTTAATAAAAAACATCACTTTCTTGATACAAAATTTGAATTTTTTATATAAAAACGTAATAATAAATCCTTAGACTGCGAAATACCTACTCTTTTAGTGCTAATAATATCATTTTCCGAAATATCTTCACCTGCAATGATAAACAAATTATAACTTGTCAATGAGCGGAAATTATCAATTTTAGTAAATCCAAATGCTTTTGCAGTATTACCGGGTCCCTTGCACAATTTTTCAATATCATCAATTCCCCTATTAACTTTCATCAAATCCAAACCTTCAATAGGTTCCATAGCACGTATTAATACAGCGGCACCTTTTCCCTTTGCCTCGGTTACTACATTAATACAATGATGAATACCGTAAGAGCGGTAAACATATAATACACCACCTCCCTCAAACATAGCTTCATTACGGTTTGTTATACCACTATGAGAATGACTGGCTTTATCGTTTGCATTAAGATATGCTTCCGTCTCAACAATTTTCCCAGCAATAATCTGACCGTCCGAATCAATAGTCATCAGAATTTTCCCAAGCAGGTTTATTGCAACTTCTTGCGTTGGTTGCAAATAGAACTCTTTCTTTAAAATACCCTTAGATAATAATTTTTCAATATTATCTTTTATGTCCATACTTTCTCAATTAACAATAATTATTTAAACAAAAAGTTATACTTTCAATGATAATGAATTTTATCTAAATATAAAAATATTCTTAACATTTGTAATTGATTATGGCAAAACTTAAAATAGGAAATATAGAAATTGACAATGCTGTACTATTAGCACCAATGGAGGACGTAACCAATACACACTTTCGCCGAATATGTAGGCGTATGGGAGCCGATATTGTTTATTCCGAATTTATTGCTTCCGAAGGAATTGTTCGAAATGTACCTACATTGATGCGCAAAATGAATTTTCATGAAGAGGAGCGTCCTATTGCAATTCAAATTTACGGTTCAAGCATTGAATCTATGGTCAAGTCTGCCAAAGTAGTGGAACAGAGTGGCGCCGATTTTATTGATATTAATTATGGCTGTTGGGTTAAGAATGTAGTTCGCCACAATGCAGGCTCGGCACTTCTGAAAGAACCCGACAAAATGGTAGCAATGACAAAAGCTGTCGTAGATGCAGTGAACCTACCTGTTACCGTCAAAACACGCCTCGGTTGGGATAGGAATTCGATTATAATACACGAATTAGCACCACGTCTCGAAGATACCGGTATTCATGCCTTGACTGTACACTGCCGCACACGTAAGGACGGACATGGTGGAGAAGCCGACTGGTCTTGGATTCCCAAAATAAAAGCAAATGTAAATATTCCTGTAATTCTAAATGGTGATGTTACCAATCATCTCGAAGCCAAAAGAGCATTCGATGAATTTGAAGCTGACGGAGTTATGATTGGACGTGCCGCAATCGGAAATCCATTCATTTTTAAGGAAGTGAAGGAATATTTACAAAAAGGAAAAGAACCGAACGCAGCAAATCATGAGGAAAGAATATCAATATGCTTGGAACATTTAAGAATGGAAATTGAAGATAAAGGACCGAGAAAAGCGATACCCGAATTTCGCAAACATTATACGGGATATTTAAAAGGACTACATAATTCTCACCCTATACGTCAGAAGTTAGTACTAATTGACGATTATTCCGAGATTGAAAATATATTACTGTCGTATTCGGTAAATTTGCGTAAATACTATGACAGCAAATAAAATCATAGCCAGTAGATGATTATTTTATAATTTCCTTTACTGCTTCATGAATTTCATCTGCAGTAATTAAATTCATACAATTAAAATGCGATTTAGGACATTTTGATTTTCCGTAATGCGTACAAGGGCGACAATCAAGTTCCTTTTCAATTATTCTATATTTTGAATTGTATGGAATAAATCCGAGTTCCTGCACAGTTGAACCAAAGAGAGCAATTACAGGTATTTGACGTGCGGCAGCAATATGCATAATGGCAGTATCATTTGAAACGACACAATCCGCTTTATCAATAATTTCCGCTGTACCTGATAGTGATAGTTCCCCGGTAAAATTATTTATATGAACGCCAAATTTGCTAGAAAATGTCGAAGCTATATCCATATCTTCTTTGCCTCCAACAATTGATATGTCAAATCCGGCATCCAGCAGGCGTGTAATTAATTCCTGAAATATGTGAGCAGGTAATCGCTTTGTATAATGGAATGCTCCGGGAGCAATAACAATGCTTTTTTTACTTGTTCCTTTAGACTTAGCTGACAAATAAGAATTATGAATCTTATCGAACGGAAGCCAAAACTCAAGCCCTTTGCCATCAGGTTTAATATTAGGCAGTGCCGCTGCGTTAATATATAAATCGGGGAGCAAATCAAATGATTTGGGTTTATACTTTGCATAGACTAATTTCAATTTATACAATCTTCTTTTATTGAAAGCATTAATTGTAATTGAGAGATGCTTTCTCAATAATTTAGATTTATAATTATTCTGTAAATCAATAATCGCATCATATTGAATATTTGCAAAAAATTCTGATTTTTTCTTTTTAAGTTCATTCAAACTTGCAGTTCGCGACACAGTGTATAAATTATCAATATGCGGATTATATTTGAAAACATCAATCATCTGAGTAGTAGTAAGCATATCAATTCGGGATTGCGGATATATATTCCTAATAATACGCAATAAGGGAGTTGTCAGCAGGACGTCTCCGATTGATGTTAATCTTATGATTAAAATTGAACGTATATTTTGTGATTGATTACTCAAATTTTAATAAAATATTATTTTTTATTTTCAAATTTAACTAAAATCATTTAAATTAATAGCACGGTATTTTTAGAAAATCGTAACTTGTTTGAAAATTATTAATCAAAGAGAAGAATAAATATGAAATATTCAATTGAAAATATTGACGGAATCGTAATATTCGGGATAATGAATAAGAACATTAATTCCAATATATCTGCCGAACTGAAGGAACAGATGCTTATTGTAAGCCAACCGGATATCAAAGCACTCGTTGTAGATATCAGCGAAGTTGAAACAATTGATAGTAGCGGCATCGGCTCATTCCTTCTGGCAGAACGCCAATTAAGCGACCACGGTGTTCCTATGGCATTTGTTGGTACAAATGAGAATATCAAGAATACAATGATTATGCTGAAACTTGATAAGCTTTTTGATTTCTTCGATACAAATGATGATGCAAAGAAAACAATTCTCGAAATATTAAAATAAAAAAAACCGGCAAAAGCCGGTTTTTATATTACTCTTTCAAATCACCGTGTTTCTCTGGAAATGGAGGTAATGGGAGTGAGCCGTCAATTCCACCCAATGGAAAGTCCTTACGCAATGGGTATAATGGTTCACCTGATTCGGGGTCATTGAAATCTTCGGGCATATAGAAACGCCTTAAATTCGGATGACCCGAAAATTTAATTCCGAACATATCAAAAGTCTCACGCTCGTACCAATTAGCACTTTCCCATACCTCGACAACAGAGGGACAGGTTAGTTCTTTCTCATGAATGGGAACTTTAATCCTGACCCGAGCCTTGTATTTATTTGAGTAAAGGAAATACACAACTTCAAACCGAAATCCTTTTTTTGCGTGGTCAATAGCCGTAATATCAACTAACATATCAAAAGAAGTCTCTTCATTATTACGCAAAGCGTAACATAATTCAACTATTCTATCAGACGGAACTATTACTGTCAATTGCTCGCGATAAATAACGTGAGTAAACTCATTATGTATTGTTTTGACAACAGCCAAAATTGTTTCATTGGAAATAGCCATATTCAATTTGAACTATATTGTTAATAAATAGTTCTGCAAGTTAGTAAATCGGAATTAAAAATAAAAATTAAATATGAATTGATGTCAATGATTATATTATTAAATCGTTTATCAAGCAGATAAATTAAGGAGAAATATTGTTCGATAATAAACCATTACCCGAACGCGCAATAGCAGTCGGTTATGAAAGAAAAGGTGGCAACAGGAAATTAGCCGAAGAGCATTTGCTTGAGCTGGTATTTCTGGCAGAAACAGCAGGTGCAGAGGTGGTCGAAACTTTTTTTCAGGAAGTTGAACGCATTCACCCGGGTACCGCTATTGGCAAAGGAAAAGTCGAAGAAATAAAGTTTTATATCGAAATGAAGGATATTCAACTTGTAATTTTTGATGACGACCTTTCGCCTGTCCAAGCTAAGAATTTGGAAAATGCTTTTAAAGTAAAAGTAATTGATAGGAGTTGGCTGATTCTTGATATTTTTGCTTCACGCGCCCGCACGCTCGAAGCAAAAACCCAAGTGGAATTAGCACAATTGAAATATTTGCAACCACGACTGACTCGTATGTGGACACACCTTTCCAAGCAATACGGTGGCATTGGAACAAAAGGACCGGGCGAAACACAAATTGAGACGGATAGACGTATTATTAAAACACGTATTCAAAAACTAGAAAAAAAACTACTGCATATTGATATTCAACGGGAACAGCAAAGAAAAGGAAGAGATAAGTTGCCGCGTTTCGCTTTGGTAGGTTATACTAATGCCGGTAAATCAACTTTGATGAATATTTTAACGGATTCCGGTGTTTACACGGAAGACAAGCTGTTTGCTACTCTTGATACAACAGTCAGGACATTTCCTTTACCGGGAGGCACGAAAGCATTAATTTCCGATACGGTTGGATTTATCAGGAAATTACCTACTCATTTGGTCGCATCATTCCGTAGCACATTGGCAGAAGTAGCCGAGGCGGATATTCTAATTCACGTATTGGATATTTCCAATCCTTTTGTCGAAGAGCAGTACCAAGTGGTAAATGACACTTTGAAAGAACTTGGGGCAAAGAATAAGCCCACTATTCTTGTACTGAATAAATCCGATATTATTGAAGACCGTTCGGACTTACAATATTTTGAAAATAAATACGAAAACTCGTTGCTCATTTCGGCAAAACGAGGAATAAATATTTTGGCTCTGCTTGATGCTTTCCGTCAAAAGATAGAGGATATATCTAATATTTATAAAGTATTACTACCATACTCCGCATCGGGTTTATTACCGAAACTTTATGACGTATGTACTATTTCCGAAAGAAGCGATAATGACGATGGTTCGCTTTTTAAAGTAAGTGTGAATAATACTCACAAGGAATTATTTTATAGTTTTTTTGAAAAATATTTAGTGTAAACTATGAGTGAAAATAAAAAAGTTGAAAATGTAATGCGAGATACTCGGAAAGATGTACGATATGTTATTCTGGCTTCGAGAAAATTAACAAGAGAAGAAATGTTGCAAATTATCAGACTTTATAATTATCAACCGATGAATATTAAAGTAAAATCAGGAAACACGGTAACAATTGAGTCCGAATTATAATTTTCCGATATGAAAATTGCTAATCCCGAAAATATTCTGCGTTTTGTAAATGATGAGATTATTCAAAGGTTCAATAATTTGAGCAAAACCGGGCAAGAATTAATTCTGAAAAATGCTCACTGCTCACTAAAATCACTTATAATATCATCGTTTATACATTTAGAAAATGCCCCGCTACTTGTTCTATGTGAAACAAATAGCGAAGCAGAAGATTTTGAGCATGATTTCAGTTCCCTTGTTGATGCAGATGATATTGTTCTATTTACAAAACCCATTAGGAAATCAAATATTCATTTCAACGATGATGATATTTCATTTTGGTTGATTGACAGTCTGCTTGCTATCAAAGAAAAAATATCACCAATAATTATTGCCACCGGCGATATATTAAACTCCGATGTTCCTCTCCCTGATTCTCTGAATACAAATATGCAATTACTGGAAGTCGGTACTGAGATTAATCTTGATGATTTATCAACGGAATTATTGCTCAATGGTTTTGAACGCCAAGATTTTGTTTCAACACAAGGTGAGTTGTCCATACGGGGAGGTATTCTCGATATATTTCCATTGGACAGCAACACACCTATTCGTATTGAATTTTTCGGTGATGAGATTGAATCTATCAGAACTTTCGATATACTTTCGCAAAGAAGTATAGACAGTTTTGATAAAATAAATTTTATGACAAAGATTTATCATTCGGAAGATGAAAACGAGTTTCGGGGTAATTTTTTCGACTATTTACCTTCTAATACTTATGTATTTAATACTCTGCCTGAAAACACTGAACTAAGTAAGAATTTAATACAAAGTTTAGAGAAATTCAAAACGGTATCATTCAATAAGTTGGGCAATGCCGATATTGAGGTTACAAGTTCACCCCAGCCGAAATTCAATAAATCCATAAAAAAACTCACAAAAGAGTTACTTGATTTACACGATAAGAAATTCTATATTTCAATTTGTGCTGACGGAAAAAGCAATCTGGAACGTATCAGAGAATTAATAGAGAATTCCCTTGAAACCCAATCGCAAAATATTATTGATTATATTCATTGGTCGTCCTCTTCCCTATCGAAAGGTTTTACTTCGGAATCTCTTGCACTTGCATATTTCAATGAACATGAAATATTCGGACGAATAAGAACTCAGAACAGGAGTTTGACAAATCGTAAAAAGAGCGGCATTAGCATAAAAGATATAAAACAATTGAGCATTGGAGACTTGGTTGTCCATGACGATAAAGGCATAGGTGCTTTTGACGGTCTGGAAATAGTTGAACTCGGCGGCAAGAAGCAGGACTGCGTTAGACTTTTATTTGCAGATAATGATTTGCTTTATGTTCATCTTAACTATCTGCACAAAATACATAAATTCAACTCCGAAGAGGGAATAAAACCGAAGCTATCAAAGCTCGGTTCTGCCGAATGGCTACGCAAAAAGAAGAAAACAAAGAAAAAATTAAAAGATATTGCCAGAAATTTAATCAAGCTTTATGCAAAACGAAAATCAATAGAAGGAGTTCCGTTTCCGGAAGATACAATTTGGC
>Ga0256846_1000362_pt1 | contig 19112 bp, 17 predicted proteins | sample TevniametaG_FD_189098 | JGI IMG/M metagenome (GOLD analysis project Ga0256846, IMG submission 189098) | Tube worm associated microbial communities from hydrothermal vent at the East Pacific Rise, Pacific Ocean - Tevnia | ecosystem: Host-associated > Annelida > Integument > Unclassified ...
TTTCCGATCCGGTTGTTGACGAAAAAGGCGCCCGCCGCTTTTTCGAAAAAATCGGATCGGAAAACAGACAATACCTGCTCTTTCATTTTGACCGGCACGGCATCATCCGCGGGACAGGCGCGGAAAAAGTCCACGCCGCCATCGGCCAGTTTGTCCGGTCGACAGCCGGTTCCTCTACCCGCCAGTAACCCGTTATCAACACAGCCGTCTGGAATCAGGGCGACACCCGCAATTTCTGGCCGGGTTTGATGGTGTTTCCCGGCAACCGGTTGATTTTTTTCAGGCGCTCCACCGGCAGGCCGTACGTACGGCTGATGCGATACAGAGTTTCGCCGGATTGAACGGTATGATACCGTACCGCCGTCCTGGCCGCCGGCGCTTTCTGCGTTTTTGCCGGGACTTTTGCCGGTGTCTTTTTCACCGGCGTCTTTTTTTCGTTTTTCACTGCCGCCGGTTTTTTGACTGTGGCGGCAGCGGATTTTCTGGCGGCGGGTGCGGGCGGCGTGATCCCTTTTTTCGTCGTTACTTCCTCCATCCATGTCTGGAAAGAGCTCTCCAGACGATCCACCCGGGAGGAGAGACGATCCACCACTTCGGCCGAAGCCCCGTCAGGCAAAGAATCCGCCCTGCCCTGGGTCACCTGTTTCTCAAGGCGGGCCACTTGCGCTTCAAGCGCCTTGATCCGGGTATCCAGGGCGGTGCCGATCTGCGCTGCCGGTCCGGTTGCCGTCCGGGGCCGCATGGCCGCGTAAACGATCGCCAGTCCGATCAGCGCCAGCGCCAGCAGGGCCAGAAACATCCAGTATTTTTTAAAGATACCGGCCCCGTCCCCATTTTCGTCCTGCCATTGTGCATACGCGCTCTCTTTATCAAAATGGTCGTCTTCGAGCAGGCCTTCCTCATCAATGGCCTGCATGCGATAGGGTCGTTCGTCTCTGTCCGTCATGGCGCCTCCAAGCTTTCAGTATACAGATAATAGGGGAGTCGATATGTTAAGAATACGGTCGCGTTGCCCCCGGCCGGCACCATCCGCATCAATAGTCAGTACGTAACTGCTTCACGGTCGGAAAAACGGACCACGCGATTTGGCTGCATTATATTTTCAGTCATTGGCAAAGGCAAGTCCCAAAAAAGTTGTCTATTTTAATCCAATTGGGGCTTGAAAAATATTTTAAATCGAATTATATTAGAAAATTCAGTTCGCCTCCCCGAGCATGACCGGCGGGCGCCGTGCGTCTGCGCTGCCGTTTTTCGGGGAGATGAATTAAAAAAATAATCCATCGGCATAATTTTCCGACGTAAGACCGATGGCGGGAAGGGGGCGAGGCATTTGAAAGAGATTGAGGTCAAAGTATTTGACAACGACCTTGAAAAGGCAATGCGCGTTTTAAAGAAAAAAATCCAGAACGATGGATTGTTCAAACGGTTGAAACTGAAAAAAAGCTACGAAAAACCGAGTGAATACAGACGGCGTAAACAGCGTGAAGCGCAGCGGCGAAGACGCATTGCCGAAATAAAGAAGAAACGACGATTCCAAAGATAACACTATCCGTTTACACGGCAATAAAAAACCCGGTGGGGCTGAATTGATCCGCCGGGTTTTTTTACCATGATGACTCAGAAAATCACCTACAATCAATGCATTGATGCCATGTACGCCCTGCGGCGTTTTGGCATTAAACTCGGGCTGGACGTGATCGGGGGCATCCTTGAGAAACTGGGCAACCCCCAGAACCGGCTGCGGTGTATCCATATCGCCGGGACCAACGGCAAGGGGTCCATTGCCGCCTCCCTGTCCGCCATCCTGCGCCAGAGCGGCCTGCGCGTGGGGCTGTTTACCTCTCCCCACCTGGTACGCTTCAACGAACGTATTCAGGTTAACGGCCGCCAGATTTCCAACGATCACATGATCGACGCCTACATGGCGGTTACTCAGGCCAATGCCGGCATGCGCGAGGCCACGTTTTTCGAAATTTCCACCGCCATGGCCTTTGTGGAATTTTCCCGGCGGGCAGTCGACATCGCCATCATGGAAACCGGGATGGGCGGCCGGATGGACGCCACCAATATCATCCAGCCGCTGGTGTCGATCATTTCCAATATCTCCATCGAACATCGGCAATACCTGGGCCATACCCTGGCTGCCATCGCTTTTGAAAAAGCCGGCATTATCAAGCCCCGTGTCCCGGTGGTGACCGCCGTCCGTCAGAAAAAAGCCCGGGCCGTGATTGAGAAAGTCGCCGCCGAAAAATCAGCCCCCTTGCTCCAGCTGGGTCATGAATTCCGGATTCGGCGGGTGGCCGACGACCGGTTCAACTATTACGGCCTGTCACATACCTGGCGCAACATCACAACCAATTTGATCGGCGAGCATCAGCCGGAAAATGCGTCCCTGGCGCTGGCCGCCTGCGAGCTGCTCAATCAGCAGCAGCTGTCCATCACCGAGCGGGACATTCGGGAAGGTCTTGAAAACGTCCACTGGCCGGCCCGGCTGGAGGTTGTTTCCACCGCCCCCTATATACTCCTCGATGGCGCTCACAACCTGGCCGCCGCCCATAAACTGGCCCGGTATCTGAACTCCCACCTGGCCGACAGAAAAATCACTCTCGTCATCGGGATCCTGGACGACAAACCGTACCGCGCCATGCTGGCCATTCTGGCCCCCCTGGCCGACCGGGTGATCGCCACCCGGGCCGCCATCGGCCGGGCCCTGCCGCCGGAAGCCATCGCTACTGCCGCCGGCCAATATGTCCGGGAAACCGTCATCCGGCCGAATGTTGCCGCGGCCCTGGCATATGCGGTCAAAACCATCGGCAAAGACGATGCGATTGTCGTGGCCGGTTCGCTGTACATCGCCGGCGAAGCCATTGCCTGTTTGAATCACGACCGCCGGCCGGATCCCGGAGAATCCGGCTGACCCACCATCCTTCAGCCTTGACTTTTTAATCCAGCCGGTTTATTTTCGCCGCCAGATGTTTTGAATGTGCGCCCGTAGCCCAGGGGATAGGGCGTCAGCCTCCGGAGCTGAAGATCGCTGGTTCGAATCCAGCCGGGCGTACCAAATAATTTCAACGGGTTAGGTAATTTTACTGACCCGTTTATTATTTTTGAAATATTTTTCCCCACCGCATACCCCACACAGGCATATAATCCCACATCTATTTGCTGCTTTTTCGACATACTACATTAGATTATCATCTTTATAAAAAAATGAATAATTGTCATGTTTCTAACTGTTTTTAATTTCTATTTCCCAAACAAAGTTCAGATGTCCAGACCTATCGAGCCGACTCGAATCGTATGGATCTAATCTCCAGGAAGGACCCGCGGGGATGTTATCAGCCGTATGGCCTGAATGAAATAAGATCTCACGAAATACGAAGACGCAGGGAGCAAATGCCGACCCTTCGCCGCAGATTATTTTTAAATGCAAAGAAGGGAGAACGGGGGAAAGAACGAACATTATTCCTTTTTATTGTCAATCATGATAGCGTTGCATTATTATGATTGACTGTAAAGACATCACTGTAAATCGACACAATCAATGCCAGCAGCCGCACCGCCCTTCTTCCGCCATCTCTGCGCGAAGGCAAACCGCTGTTCGGGAGGAGCTACCCTATCCCCGGTTTGAACACGGTAATCTAAATCACTGCCTTACGCACGATAAACATTCTTCCGATCACCAACTCGAAACACAAGCACAACCAAAGAGGCATCTTTAATGTGACAGAGAATCCGATAATTACCGACACGATATCGCCAATAATCGCCCAGGTCGCCTTTTAACGCCTTGCCCGAGAAACGGGGATCATCGGATGGCGATACCCGTTCCTTGAGAAATGTCAGAATTCTTCTGGCATGCTGGGCATCCAGTTTATTCAGCTGCTTTATGGCCCCGGGTGAAATCTCAACTTTCCAGGCCATATCGCTCCATCACATCTTCAAGCGGAACGGTTTTTACACGGCCCGCCCGAATGTCTTCCAGTTCCTTATCGGCCATATAAACGTCTTCAAGATCCTGAAGATGCTCTACCACAGCCTCTTTGATATAAAACGTCTTGGTCCGGCCGGTATGCTCTGCCAGCAAAGACAACCGCCGGTTAATCTCATCCGGTAACCGGATTGATACCATGGTGGTCATAGCGCCACCTCCTGTTGATAAAATTAACCCAATTCATACAAACCGTCCAGGAAACACACAAGTTGATACATCCAGTGTCATACATGTAAATCATTTTTAAGGTAAAGTCAATATTTGATCATGTTTTCTGGTTCAATGGTCCAGAAAACACACAACATCGACCAATCCAGTTACCTTGGCTGGAGAATCATCAGTCCTCTTTCATGGCGCTGGTTATGATATCGCCGGCCAAGTCGCGACTTTGCCCGGAATTTTCATAGCGCGGAGCCGCGAGGCCCTGACCGGCGTCATGGCATCTTCGACCTGCCGCCCCGCTTTTTCTTCAACCAGCTTACCGTCTTTCCGGTACCGGATAAATTAAACCCGCTCATCCCTGCCGATGCCGGTGACCGTCCAATGATAAAAAATACCCCGGGATAATCGGTTTTATTTCGTTTCTTGGATGCCTTGCCTGTCAAAAGATTGACTTCCCCCGGTTTCTCAGATATAGAGATTTTATCGGGGCTGATATCAAGGTTCCCCACACATTTTTTAAATATAAGGGTAAATAGAGGTAGTAAAGAAATAAAATAATTGTTATTTTGTTTAACATTTTAAAATATTTAAATTGATTTTGGTATTGACAGGTAAATCAAGGTAAACCCGGTCAGAACAGCCTTCGGAATTGAAGATCGCTGGTTCGAATCCAGCCGGGCGTACCATTTTTCATGTCGCCGAAAAAAACGCCATTGCCCTTCCATCGGCAATCGGTATTTCTCAATCAAACAAAGGCTGTCCGCCCGGTGAATACGCCATCCGATGAAGAATGTAATCACCTTTTCCACGAAACCGGGATGCTTGACCATATCGCCGATCATTCCCGGCAGGTCTGCCGGGTGGCTGCCTTTCTGACAGACCGGCTCCGGGAAAAAAACATATCCTTAAACCGTAAGCTGGTCATTGCCGGCGCCCTGTTACACGATATCACCAAAACCCGCAGTTTTGATACAGGAGAAGACCATGCCCAAACGGGTGAGGCACTGCTGATCGAACTTGGCTATCGTGAAGTCGGTAAAATCGTGGGCCAGCATGTCGCCCTGAAGACCTATTTTTCATCAGACGTCCCTGACGAAGCCGAAATTGTCAACTACGCTGACAAACGCGTGCTTCATGACCGTATTGTTTCCATGGACCAGCGAATGAAATATATTCTGGAACGATATTGTCAGAATCCAGACCACCTCCGCCGGCTCCAGCAACTTTGGGACGTATCTCATGAAATGGAGAAACGGATCTTTCGTCGCCTGCTGTTTTTACCGGAAGCACTTGAAGAAAATATAAAAATGTCCCTCCCCGGGCACGTGCAAAACGATCCTGCCTGACCAGGAATGCGCATTTAACCTGTCCGTACCTGTCAACGTGGTTAGTGTTACCCTTCCGCCTGATTGTTTTTCCAATTACAATTACCTATTGACACGCACATTTATTCTACGGTATCCCTTTCCTGCTATTGGTATATCAATAAACGTAGTATCTTATCCATCCAGAGGTGAAAGGAGTTTGTTTATGAAAATGAAAAAAATCACTATGTTGCTCATCGTACTGGCCGTAATTTTCGGGCTGGGGCTTGGCGCCGGTCCGGTTCAGGCTAAAAAAATGATGCTGAAAACCCAGTCAATCTTCCCCACGGCCCTGCCGGTATTGGGCGACACCATGGTCTGGTTTGCGGATAAAATCAAAGAAGCCAGCGACGGTCAGCTGATTTTTAAGTATTTCAACCCCGGGAAACTGGTTCCGGGCGGAGAAATCCTTGAATCGGTCGCCAAGGGACGGATTCAGGCCGGATATGCGGCCACTGGTTTCTGGGCAGGTAAACTGCCGGCGGCGGTTCTTTTCGGTACGGTTCCTTTTGGCCCTGAAGCACCGGAATACATTGCCTGGATGTTCCAGGGAAACGGCCTGAAACTCTACCAGGAGATGTACGACAAAGCCGGATATAACGTCAAAGCCTTTCCCATCGGCATTATTTCTCCGGAAACATCGGGGTGGTTTGCCAAAGAGATTAAAACCGTCGACGACCTCAAGGGTCTTAAAATGCGTTTCTTCGGCCTGGGCGGAAAAGTCATGGAAAAACTCGGCGTATCCGTCACCCTGCTGCCGCCGGCCGAAATTTTTCCGGCCCTGGAAAAAGGCGCCATTGACGCCACGGAATTCTCCATGCCGACCATTGACAAGAATCTGGGTTTCTACAAAGTCGCCAAATACAATTATTATCCGGGATGGCATCAACAGGCCACTTTCCTGGAGCTTTTGATCAACAAAGACGTCTGGGACAAAAAAATGTCCCCGGCCCAGCGGGCGCTGGTTGAACTGGGCGCCCGGGCCTCGATCACCAACAGTCTGGCCATTGCCGAAGGCACGCAGGGGCCGGTGATCAAGGAAAATGCTGAAAAACGCGGCGTTAAAAACATGTACTGGTCAGATGACATGCTCTCTGCATTTAAAAAAGCCTGGGGAGAGGTTCAGCAGGAACAATGCGCAAAAGACGCTTTCTTCAAGAAAGTGTGGGATGACCTGGCCGCCTTCAGAGCGAATTATGCCAACTGGAGCGAGCTGGCCTTTCTGCCCCGAAAAACGCATTAAGGTCCCCTTGGCCCATTACTGATAATAAAAACGCCGAATGAGACGGGCGAATATCAAATTCGACCGCTCATCCGGCGTTCATCCGTTTACCCTCCACCTGTTTCGCTTAAAAGCCTGAAACGGCCGGCTCAATTGAAGGAAAACCCATGGATAACACACCTGACACCGCCCCCCGATTTTGTCAGATCGTTGACGGATTCATTTTGAAATCCGGAAGACTCATTGCCTGGCTGAATGTATTGCTGATCGTAAATATCCTTGTGCAGGTTTTGCTCCGCTATGCGTTTAGCATGGGTCTGGTGTGGCTGGAAGAACTGCAGTGGCACCTCTATGGCGCCGCCATCATGTTCGCCATCTCATATTGCATTACCGAGGATTCCCATATCCGCCTGGATCTCCTTCACCAGCGATTTTCTCCCAAAACCAAGGCGGTTGTTGAAGTGCTCGGGATCCTCATTCTGCTGTTCCCCCTGTATATTACTCTCTTCGTGCATGGCATCGGATTTGTGGAAAGTGCGTTGCGGGTACACGAGAGATCGGAATCCCCCCTGGGCCTGCCCTACCGATGGATCATTAAAGCCGCGATACCCGTTGGCATGTCTTTTGTGATTGCCGCCTCAACATCGCGGCTGGTCCGTTCCATGGCTGTTATTTTCACTCATAAAAAAGCGTAAGAGAAAACCATCATGGCGATTAACGACATCCTTGTCATTCTCATGTTCCTGACTTTTATCAGTCTCTTGTTTACCGGTTTCCCCATCGGGTTCGTGCTGGCCGGGGTGGCTGTCATTTTCACTGCTGTCGGCTACTTCAGCGATCTCTATTTCGATACCATGACCGGCCTTGATTTCAACCTGCTGGGCATGGTGGTTAACCGGGTCTTCAAGCTGATGAGCAACTGGGTTCTGGTGGCCATCCCCATGTTTGTGTTTATGGGGCTCATGCTCGACCGATCCGGTGTGGCGGAAAACATGATGCGCTCGATGCAGGATCTTTTCGGCAAGGTCCGCGGCGGGCTGGCCGTTACCGTGGCCGTCATCGGCATCGTTCTGGCCGCTTCCACGGGTATCATCGGCGCCTCGGTAGTCCTCCTGGGAATCCTCTCCCTGCCGGTAATGCTCAAGCAGGGCTACGACAAGTCCCTGGCTCTGGGCACCGTGGCGGCCTCGGGAACCCTGGGCATCCTGATCCCCCCCAGCATCATGCTGGTCATCATGGCCGATCAACTCAACCTTGCGGTGGGAGATCTGTTCATGGGCGCGGTGCTGCCCGGCCTGCTTCTCGGCATATTATACATTGTCTACATTCTGATTACCGGGCTGATCAAGCCCCAGGCCGCTCCCCTGCTGGAAGACCGGCATGATCTCTCCTGGACCGTCCTGCTCGACGTGCTGAAAACCGTCCTGCCCCCGGCCATGCTCATTGTCCTCGTCCTGGGATCTATTTTTGCCGGGATCACCACCCCCACCGAGGCCAGCGGCATTGGCGCTGCGGGGGCCATCCTGCTGGCCGGATACAACAAACGGCTCTCGTGGCAGGCCATTAAGGATGTCGCCATCGGCACTTACAAAACCTGCGGCTATATCTTTGGCATCCTGATCGGGGCCCAGGCATTTGCCCTGGTCCTGCGGATGCTTGGCGGCGATGAGTTTATCGAAAGCAGCATGACCGGCCTGCCCTTTGGGCCCTATGGTATTCTGGCCGTTGTTCTGCTCGTCGTTTTTTTCCTGGGATTTTTCCTCGACTGGATCGAAATCTGTCTGATCATGCTGCCCCTTCTGGCGCCCGTCATATCCAAACTCGGGCTGAATATCAACGGTTACGGCGTGGTTGAAAACCCGGAACTGGTCTGGTTCACGGTTCTGGTAGCGGTCAGCCTGCAAACCTCCTTCCTCACGCCACCGGTGGGGTTTGCTATTTTTTACATTCAGGGCGTGGCGCCGCCGGAAGTCAAGCTCCTTGACATTTATAAAGGCGTCATACCGTTTGTTATCCTCCAGCTGATCGGCTTATTTGCCGTTCTGCTCTTTCCCCAGCTGGTTTTATGGCTGCCGGCCGTTACCTATGGGTAGCAATGAATATTAAACACTCAAGAAATAAATAATGACATCCTTTCCGGAATAGATTAAAAAGGTCCCCAGGAGCTGCTCTGGCACCGTTGCCGCCATGCTTCCCGGCCGTGGACTTATGATCTCTGTCCGGGTGTGGGCCTTTTGATCATCCCGATGACCTGAGATGGCGGCGCCTGCAATATGTAGATGCCGGCGGCAGCATCGCCGGAAACTGCTGCGGGTCCATACCTGCGCGCGCCGCGGGGATTCATGCGGTGATAAATGCCGGGGAAAGCGGACGCCGCCAGATCCACGGGGATACGGCGATCCTTTTCAAAATCGCGAAAAGGCAGGGAAACACCAAATGGTCTCTCTCCATCCGCCTGACAAAGCCACCGGAAAACCATTTCCAGCCATTTTATTTGACCGGATGGAATTTGCCGGCAGTCTGGGCGATCTGGGCACCCTGCTCCCCATCTCCATCGGCATGATCGTGCTAAACGGCCTGAATGCCACCAATGTGCTGTTTACCGTGGGCCTTTTTTATATCCTGGCCGGTTTCTATTTCAAGGTGCCCGTTCCGGTTCAGCCTATGAAAGTCATCGGGGCCTATGCCATCGCCGTGGGGCTTTCGCCCACCCAGATTATCGCCGCCAGCCTCTGGATGGGCATCATCGTCCTGTTCCTGGGAACCACGGGACTGATCCATATCATCGGCAAATATACGCCCAAAAGCACGATCCGCGGTGTCCAGGTCGGGGTCGGCATCATTCTCATGATGAAAGGGCTGAACTTCATGATTCAGCCGGACCCGCATCTCGCCGTTCAAACCCTCGGACCGATCAAGATCGGCATCGTACTGGGCGTTATCGGCATGGCCGTTACGTTATTGCTTCTGGAAAACCGGAGAATGCCGGCCGCGGTGGTGGTCATTGTCGGCGGTATCCTGGTGGGGCTTTTCATCGGCCGGCCGGTGGATATGGACAAGCTGAAGATCGGTTTCCACCTGCCCCGCCTGTTCCCCTATGGCATCCCCTCCTTCAGTGACATGCTGTGGGTCCTGCCGGCGCTCGTCGTCCCCCAGGTGCCCATGACCATCGGCAACGCCATCCTGTCCAATACGGATGTGATGCACGATTATTTCGGTGACCGGGCCCGGCGGGCGTCCTATCGCTCCATCGCCAACAGCCAGGGGATCGCCGATATCGTCAGTTTTATTCTGGGCGGCATCCCCATGTGTCACGGGGCCGGCGGGCTGGCCGCCATGGTCCGTTTCGGGGCCCGCACGGCCGGAGCCAACCTGATCATCGGCAGTATTTTCGTGCTGCTGGCACTGCTGTTCGGCCCGCATGTTCTCATTATCCTGACCCTGCTCCCCCGGTCGATTCTCGGTGTATTGTTGATCTTTGCCGGTGTCCAGCTGGCCCTGATGATCCGGGATCTGACCGAGCGCAAAGACCTTTTTGTGGCTCTGATCATGCTGGGCATCACCCTGACCGTCAATCTGGCGGTGGCTTTCATTTGCGGCATCGTCATTGCCTATGCCATGAAAAGCGGCAAAATAAACATCTGACACCTGCTTTCAGAAAATAAATGAAAGAAAAATGGCCGCACATCCGTATTAGCCAGTGAACAGCAGATGAATCGCGCAATCGGGAGAATCCAATGGCATTGGTTGAAATTGATCACATCACGAAAAACTACCTGATGGGTGAAGTGCCGGTGTCGGCACTGCGGAATATCACCCTCTCCATCGAAGCGGCGGCCTTTGTATCCTTCGTGGGCCCCTCGGGCAGTGGGAAAACCACCCTGTTGAACCTCATCGGGTGTCTGGATAAACCGACCCAGGGGACAATCACCGTGGACGGCACTTTTGTGGCCGATCTGAACCGCAGGCAGGGCGCGATCTTCCGGGGAACCGTTCTGGGATATATCTTTCAGGCATTTAATCTCCTGCCGGTGCTGACCGCCTATGAGAACGTGGAATACCCATTGGTGATGATCAGAAACGAAACCGCATCCAACCGCAAAAAACAGGTGCTGAAAGTCCTGGACGCCGTCGGAATGATCGACCAGAAAGACAAGCGCCCGGATCAACTGTCCGGCGGGCAAAAGCAACGCGTGGCCGTGGCACGGGCGCTGGTCACCCGCCCGAAGCTGGTCCTGGCCGACGAACCCACCGCCAACCTCGACCGCCAGACCGCCATCAACGTTATCCGCTTGATGCGCCAGATGCGCGATGAATTCGACACGACCTTTATCTTCTCCACCCACGACCCGGGCGTGATGAAGGAGGCCGAGGTGATCTACACGCTTGAAGACGGCCGGCTGATTCAGCCCCAACCGCCTGTTGCCGGGATATCGGAGGGAAAATCATGATTCGCATTTTCAAGCTCGCCATCCGGAATCTGATGCGCTACAAAAGGCGCACCCTGCTCACCTCCCTGTTGATTACCCTGGGGGTGCTGATGGTCATCCTTTTCTCGGGCCTGTCCGGGTCATTCAAGGCCATGATGGTCGGTCAGATCACCGACGCCAACCTTTCCCAGATCCAGATTCATAAAAAAGGGTATGTTTCCTCCATGGATTCCGTGCCGCTCAACCTGAATTTAAGTCCAAAAGCATACAAAACGGTCGAAAAAGTACTTAAAAACAACCCCGCCGTGGCGGCCTGGGCCCCCCGGATTAAACTGGGCGCCATGCTGAGTAATTTTACCGAAACCACCAACATCCGCCTGAACGCCGTTGATCCGGAAAAAGAGATACGGGTCTGCCCGAATGTCGGGGACCGGATGGTTTTTCAAAAGTCCGGCCCCCAGACCGACGCATGGGAAAAACGGATCAAGCCGGGCGAGATCGTTATTCCGGATAAACTGGCCAAAGGCATGAAAATCAAGCTGGGAGATGCCGTGGTGCTGGTGGCCAATAACCGGGAGGGGTCGGTTAACGGGCTCAATTTTGTTGTCGGCGGCATCACCGAGACGATTGTCGGCCCCCAGGGAAAGGAAGGGTATATGCATATCAAAGATGCCCGCAGCCTGCTCCGCATGGAAAAACCGGAGGTCACCGAGGTGGCTGTCCGCCTGAAAAATTTTGATCAGCTGGACAGGGTTCAGGCAGACCTCAAATCGGAATTATCCGCATTTAAAAACCAAAAGGGGAAACCGGCGTTTGAGATTCACACCTGGGAAAAATTATCCCCCTTTTATAATATTGCCAGAATGATTGACCTCATGTCCATCACCATGAAGCTGATCATGGTGGCCATTGTCCTGATCAGCATTTTAAACGTCATGATCATGTCGGTGTATGAACGGGTCCGGGAGATCGGCACCATGTCCGCCATCGGCACCACGCCCAGTAAAATCATGGGGCTTTTTCTGGCGGAAGGGATCACGCTCGGGATGTTCAGCATTGTTCTCGGCAATATCATCGGGCTGGGCGGTATTTTTCTTTTGAATATTTATCCCATCCGGTTTTCTTTCGCCCGCATGGACAACCTGCTGCTCACCCCTTCGGTTGATTTTTCCGATCTGTTGTGGCTGGCGGGGGTGGTCCTGCTGGTATCGATTTTTGCCAGCCTGCAGCCCGCCTATAAGGCCTCCAGAATGGAGCCGGTCGATGCGCTGGGGCATGTCTAAAGGAGAAAGTAATGCTGAAAACAGTATCCATCATCCTCATATGTCTATCCCTGGCCGTGCCCGCGTTTTCAAGCGACGGAAATGCACTGCTCAAAAAGGTGGATCGCAATCTGAACCCCGAAGCGTTCGAGATGTACCGCAAACTCATCAACATCGAACCGGACGGGACCCGAAAAGAGTTTATCATGTATTCGGTCAAGAAAGGGCGCGACCAGATTGCATCGGTCTTTTTGTCCCCGGCCAGTGAAAAAGGCCGGGCCACATTGCGGGTGGGAGAAAACATGTGGCTCTATATTCCCAATGTGGGCAAGCCGATCCGGATCACCAGCCTCCAGTCGGTCACCGGCGGGATATTCAACAACGCCGATATCATGCGGCTGGACTACAGCGCCGAATACAACTGCGAAAAAATCGATCAGAAAGAAGACACGCTCATCCTCCACTTAAAGGCCAAAACCCGGTCGGTCGCCTACGACCGGGTGATCATGCAGGTAGATGAAAAAAAATTACTGCCAACGAAAATTGACTGCCTGGCATCATCCGGCATGCTGATTAAAACGCTCTATTTTAAAAAAGTCACGGATTTCGGCCACGGCATCATCCGCCCCGCCGTCATCGAGACGGACAGCCCGCTGCATAAGGGCTATAAATCGGTCATGATCTTTGCCCGGATGAAGCCAAAGAAACTTCCCGATGAAGCATTCACTCTGAATTACCTTTCCAGGATCGACAGCCTGAGATGAGCAAGGCGCTCCTTTTACTGGCCCTGTCCACGGCGCTGTTTTGTCTCATCCCGCCGGACGCGTCCTGTCTGGATAATGATCCGGATGGCTATTCATTCGATCCATCGGAAATTGAAAAGGAGATCGAAAAAAAACCGTATCGGTTCAGCGGCTTTTTAGAGTTCCGGCCGTCTCTTTCGGGCCTGGATGAGGATGCCGCTTTCTACCGGATTCGACTTTTTGATCAGGAGGAAAAGCCAACCCGGCAGCAGTATAATCTGGGGCTTCGTCTCGAAGGAAGCTGTGAAAAAGGCATTGCCAGCCTCTATTTCAGGGCCGACAGCCTCCTGTGGCATGATGACCGGGGATGGGACAGCGACATCGACCTTTCGGAAGGGTACCTTTCGCTGAAACCAAGCCCTCGCTTTACCCTGAACGTCGGCAGGGAAGTGATTTCATGGGGAAAGGGGTATGCTTTTAACCCGGTTGCCTTTGTTTCCCGCCCCAAAGACCCGGATAACCCGACGGAGGCCCTGGCGGGGTTTTATGTTATCACGGCGGATCTTATCCGAAGTTTCAAAGGGCCCTTGAAAACCCTTGCCTTTACGCCGGTCCTTATTCCGGTAACGAAAACCGTGAACGATGATTTCGGTCAACCGAGTCATCTCAACGCGGCCGGCAAGCTCTACCTGCTCCTTTGGGACACGGATCTGGACCTGATATTTTTCACCGGAGAAAGCCGGACGCCCCGTTATGGGCTGGATTTTGCCAGAAACATCACCACCAATTTCGAAATTCATGGAGAACTGGCATGGATCACCGATTTTGAAAAAATTTCCATCGACACCCGGGGCAACCGGTTCACCGAAGAAACCGGCGTCTTGCAGGCATTGTTCGGTATCCGCTATCTCACGGCCGACGATATCACGTTTATCATCGAATACTTTCATAACGGCGGCGGGCTGGATCAGGCGGATGCCGAAAATTTTTATCGGTTCGTGGACCGGGCCGCTGACACCTATCTGTCCACCGGGGACCGTTCCCTGCTGACCCGGGCCGGCCAGCTGTCTCAGGAAACGCTGGCTGCGGATAAACCGATGCGCGACTACCTCTATTTCAGGGCCAGCTGGAAAGAACCGTTTGATATTCTGTATGTTACCCCGGCCGTGACATCCATCGTCAACGTCGCCGATCAGAGTTTTTCCCTGGCGCCGGAGATTCTCTACAGCCCCGAAACCAATCTGGAACTCCGGCTGCGCGGTACACTGCTGGCAGGGGGCAGCCAAACCGAATTTGGCGAAAAACGAAGCGACTGCCAGATCGAATTCAGAATCCGATACTATTTTTAACCCGGAACGCATGAGACGACGACAGACCCGGAAAACAAATGGCAAAGATAACCGCCCCTGAAACCTTATCGGATGAGCAGATCGTCCATCTGGCCCTGACGGACCCGGATGCATACTATTTCCTGATGACCCGCTATGAAGCCCGAATTTTGCGCTATATCCACCGCATCTCGCGCCTGACCCCCGAGGAAGCCGAGGATCTGCTCCAGGAAATCTTCATCAAGGCGTACCGCCAATTGAACCGCTTCAACCCAAAGCTGAAATTTTCAAGTTGGATTTACCGGATTGCCCATAATGAAACCATCAGCCAGTATCGAAAAAACAAGTCCTATTCGGCCACACTTGATTCATTTATTGAAAATGACGATGCGGATCGCCTGGCCGGCTTGATTGGAGAAACACTCGAGATTGATAATGACTACATTTCCAGAGAAAATGCGGAAAAAGTGAACGCGGCGCTGGCCAGACTTCCGGATAAATACCGTGAAGTCCTTATCCTGCGCTATTTTGAAGATCAGAGCTATAAAGAGATCAGCGATATCCTGCGCAAGCCGCCGGGAACCGTCGCCACGCTGATCAACCGGGCCAAATCGAAATTCAGAAAAATTGCCCGGCAACATCAACTTGAAAACCTGATACAGTGAAATGATGGATACCAGCCAAAAAATACTCCAGAAAATTAAAGACAATGATGTCCGGCCAGATCCCAAATGGCATTTTTTATTCAAGCGCTCGGTGATCTGGGTTGTTTTTTTTCTTTCCATCCTGCTGGGAAGCATGGCCAGCGCCCTTGCCATCTTCCAGCTGAGGTATGCCGAGTGGGATTTATATCAGCACTTTCGCCACAGCCTGGCTGAATTTGTTCTGCTGGTACTTCCCATTTTCTGGCTGGTCTTCTTATTGGGGTTTACCGGATTCGCCTATTATTATTTTCGACGCACGGAACAGGGATACCGCTATCGGGCGCTTTGGGTCGTATCGGGAAGTATTATCTTATCCCTTATCGGCGGCGGGTTTCTATACTCAACCGGATTGCCGGAGAAGCTCGAACCGGTATTTTTCGATAACATGCCATTTTACCAGCAATGGCAGGCCCGCAAGCAGCGGGTCTGGATGTCGCCCGACAAAGGATTACTCGCCGGCCGCATTACCACCGTTATTTCAGACCGGAAAATACAAATAGAGGATCTGGAGGGAGCCACCTGGGAAATTGACATCACCGATACCCTCTGGCGGGGCCGTCTGAAACCGGCGGAATCCCTTAAGATTAAGATCATCGGCCAGAAAACAGGAGCCGGCCGGTTTGCCGCCGCTGAAATCCGGCCCTGGCGCGGTCGGCGCCGCCGGATGCGCTCAGTCAAATGGAAAGATCGCTGTAAGGTAAGCCTTCCAAAAATCAAATAGGCCGGGAGCCTCTGGTATCAGGCGTTTAACCAGATCACTCCCCTGCCAAAAAGGACCGGCTGTCCAGAGCCGGTCCTTTTTTATTTTGAAAAAAGTGAAAGAAATTTCTCCTTCTACCCGTACTAACAAGTGAAAGGCAATAATTCATATAATTAAAAATAGAAGGGGAATTCACAATGAAAAGATTCATCAAAGTGGCTGCTTTGGGTGTAAGTCTATTGCTTGTTGGCACGATGGTCACCGCCAGGGGTATGAAAGGCATGAACGGAAACAGCCGCGGCCGTGCCAATTTAGCGGCGATTGTCACCAACCTGCCTGTCCAGGAATTAAGCGCGGAAGAAGAAGCCGGACTTACTCAAATGCGGGAAGAAGAAAAACTGGCCCGCGATGTGTATCAGGCGATGTTTGAAAAGTGGGGATTGACCGTTTTCAGCAACATCGCCCGGAGCGAACAACGCCACATGAACGCCATCGGCGCACTTATAGAAAAATACGAAATGGTCGACCCGGTAACCGATTCCTCGGCGGGTATTTTCACCAGTCCCGACATGCTTTCGCTCTATACCGATCTTGTTGAAAAGGGCAAAACATCACTGGTGGATGCACTTCAGGTGGGAGCCACCATTGAAGACCTGGATATCAAGGATCTGTATGACTTTCTAGAACAGACCGACAATACGGACATTAAAACCGTATATCAAAATCTGGCCAGGGGTTCCCGGAATCACTTACGCGCCTTCACCTATCAGCTCGCCCTGAATGGCGCCGGCTATAACGCACAATACCTGACTGCCGGGGAAATTGACACCATCATCAATGCGCCCGGAGAACGGGGACGGGTGGATGAAAATGGTCACCAGGTGACCGGACCCGGCCGGATCGGAAAAAACGGATCTGCCGATGCGGATGGCGACGGGGTTTGTGACCACAGGGGCCGCCGAATGATGAAAAACGGAAACAGCCGGGGCAACGGCAATGGTGCCAGAGGCTTCACAGGGAAAACAGAAACGGAAGTGCCCCAATGAACCTGGCAGGTGCGAAAGGGGCCAGTTATGTTGGTGCCGACAACAATGGGATCTGCGATCATCTAAAAGCCAGGATACCGGCGCAATCTACGCCAGCCAATTGACATAAATGATACGCCAGACAGGCTTATGGGAAAATAATCATTCTCTGCCCCAACCGTTACCGGGTTCAATTAAAAATGAAAGGGGGGATGATAGAAAAGCAGGATCGTTTCGACAGGGAGACAATGCGCACAATTAAAAGCAATATCAATCCATGTATTAAAAAATCAATTGAAAGGAAATCAAATGTTTAAAAAATTCACCGTGGTTTTTACAATTACCCTGGCAATTGTGGTGCTGTCGGCTCCGGCCTGGTGTTCCGACAAAACCATAGAAAACAGCAACCATTCTCTCATGCTCGTCCAGGGCGGTTCAGGCGCGGGTGCGGGTCCCGGGGCCGGTCCGGGACCGGGTGCGGGACCGGGACCTGACGCAGGCATGGGACCCGGAGACGGTACCGGATCAGGTGATGGCTCTTCCGGCGACAATGGTTCAGGATCAGGTGGCGGGTTTGGCCCGGGCGATGGTACTGGAACAGGCGACGCACCCCAGGATGGTACCGGTTTTGGCCCCGGAGACTGCACAACTTAATCCACGACGGATGGCAAGGGGTCGTATGGGCCCCTTGCCTGTTCGGTATCCATCCGCAAAGTATTGAAGATGGCAAACGAAAATTGATCACATAACCGGTTGCTGTTTTTTACATAAGCTGATCATTTTTTAAAATGCTGCCTTCCATCCATCAAAAAACGCAATGCCTGGCCTGATGCTGTCTCTTTCTTGCGACAAGTCGACAGGCAGCTTCGAACGCTACAGAAAATCCAGGTATCCTCCATTAAGCGAAAACATCCCGATATCTTTTGCTGGACTTTTGTCATACGGATTCGGTGACCGATATCAAGTCTTAAAATTCCCGGTTTATCTGCCCGTATATAAAATCACAATGTATCCAGCGGAGAAACCACCTTGTCGATATCGCTGTTCATCACGTGGGTGTATATTTCGGTGGTTTTGACATCGGCATGCCCCATCAGCTTCTGCACCACCCGGATACTGGTTCCGTTTTCGAGCAAGTGTGTGGCAAAGGAGTGGCGCAGGGTATGGCACCCTGCCGGTTTGCGGATACGGGCCTGTTGAACGGCCCGTTTCACCGCCTTTTGCAGGCCGGACGGCAGCACATGGTGCCGCCGGATGGCGCCGGTCCGGGGATCTTCGGACCTTTTTTTGGCCGGAAAAATAAACTGCCAGGCCGTTTCCCTGGGGGCGTTTTTATATTTTCTGGCCAGGGCATGGGGCAGGTAAACCTCGCCGTAGCCGTCCTTCAGGTCGGACTCGTGCAGCGCAACCACCCCGTCAATATGTTTTTTCAAATCTTCCCGGATTGTTTCCGGAATCGGTACGGCCCGGTCTTTTCCGCCCTTGCCGTCATGCACCACGATTTTATTCTGCCCGAAATCGACATCCTTGACCCGCAGGCGGATGCATTCCATCAGCCGCAAACCGCCGCCGTAGAGAAGCCCGGCCATCAACGCGTTTTGTCCCTTCAGGTGGGAAAACACTCGTTTGACTTCCTTCTGGGTCAATACTGTCGGCAGTTTGGGCCGCCGTTTTGAGCGCGTGGCCGAAATATTTTTCCCAAACGGGATTTGCAATACCTTTTCGTATAAAAACAGAAGCGCGTGAAACGCCTGGTTCTGAGTCGACGGGGCCACGTGGTCCACCGTGGCCAGGTGGGATAAAAAGTGCTCAATTTCCGCCTTTCCCATCTCTTTTGGATGCTTTTTCCCGCCAAAAAAACGGATAAACCGCAAAATCCACTTGCAATAGGTCTCCTCCGTGCGGTATGCATAGTGATAATACCTTAAAACTTCACGAACTTGATCCATCAGTTTCAGTTTCGGGTCAGGTGTGAACAGTGGCGTGTTTTCCATATCATTAACTTATTACGTTGTTATGCGGAATATGCGATGCGAGATGAAAATTCTGAAAACCCGACAGGTATACCCAGCCTCATATTCCGCTTTAATTTATTATTATAGGCATACATGTCTGATTTGTCCATATATGTGAGTCAATATGGTGTAATTTGATGGATGTGTATGCGGATTGTTCGAG
>Ga0256846_1000363_pt1 | contig 19084 bp, 21 predicted proteins | sample TevniametaG_FD_189098 | JGI IMG/M metagenome (GOLD analysis project Ga0256846, IMG submission 189098) | Tube worm associated microbial communities from hydrothermal vent at the East Pacific Rise, Pacific Ocean - Tevnia | ecosystem: Host-associated > Annelida > Integument > Unclassified ...
TTGCGACGGTTCACACTCTCAGTATAAAAAAATAATAGACAATCTTATAAATGTGGGAATCGCTACAATTATTGCGACAGGAAATGAATATTATTGCAATGCTGTTGACAGCCCGTCCTGCATCTCATCGGCAATAGCTGTCGGTGCAACAAAAAAAACCGATGTTGAAGCAAGCTTTTCTAACTGGAAAAACGGGATGGTTGATCTCTACGCACCCGGGGTCAGTATATACTCTTCCACCGGTGACAATGACTCTTCATTTGAAGGATGGAACGGAACTTCGATGGCAACACCTCATGTTACAGGTGCATGGGCACTCTTAAAACAGCTTGACAGAAAAATTTCCGTTGCAAAAGCCTTAAAGCTTCTTCGGGATAAAGGGAAAATTATACACACAAACTGCAGTTCGGGAGGAAGTCAGTCAAGAGTTGATATAGGTGCATCGGCACAAAGCCTTCTGATAGTTGCTCCTCCCCTTAATTTTTCCGGAGTGCAAAAGATCAGCAACTCTCTTCTTCAGATCGAATATCTGAATAAACTTACCTGGGACTCAAACCCTTTCAACTCAAATAAAGGAAAAAACATTGTAAAATATAAAATCTTTCTTTATGACGGAACCAATCTTAATCTTATATCGGAGGTAGACGGATCAACTTTTGAATATCTTCACAGAAAATTGGAAAAAGATAAAGAATACTCTTATGCTATCAAGGCGGTTACCGATTCGGGTGAAGAAAGTATCCCTTCATATATAGAGGTTAAACAGTAATAACAAATATTTTACTGAAATTTAAAATAAATTGAATATATGTAAAAAATTTGAAGGGAAAAAAATTCTGGTTTGGGGTGACTTTATTCTTGATGAATATATTTTCACTTCAACTGTAAGAACTTCAAGGGAAGCACCTGTTCTGGTCACCGAATTTGTTTCAAACCTCTTCAAGCTCGGAGGTGCGGGAAATGTAGTAATGAACCTGAAAAGTATGGGTGCCGTTCCGATTCCCGTAGGACTTACCGACAAAAAAAATACAGGCCGTGAGTTAAGAAATATTCTAAAATCATATGGAATAGATGACTCAGGTCTTTTGGCAGTTGAAGGTTATAAAACACCAAAAAAAAGCAGAATACTCTCCGGAAGTGAAAACACAAGGAAACAGCAAATTTTAAGGATTGATACACTCAATAATTCGGAGATAAGTAAAAAGTCTTATGATCAATTGTTTGAAATTCTGGTTTCATTGATCCCGGAGTGTGATACCATTATTATCTCGGACTATCTTAAAGAGGCGGTAACAGCTGAAATGTTTGCAAAATTAATCGGATTGTTTCCGGAAAAAATATTTATTCTGGATTCACGTGATAACCTTCTTGAATTCGAAGGCGTGTCATATGTCACACCCAATGAACCGGAAATAAAAAAACTGTTTCCTTCCGTTAAATTCAGAAATACGGAAGATTTCTTATCTTCGGGAAAAGAGCTGATTAAAAAATTAAAATGCAAGGGAGTAGTGTTAAAAAGAGGTCATGAAGGAATGATTATTTTTGAGAAAGACACGGAGCCTGAAATTATTCCGATTCACGGTTCTTCGGAAATTGTTGATGTAACGGGAGCAGGCGATACCGTAATTTCACTTATCGGTCTTGGATTGAGTTCCGGATTCTCACTGATACAATCCGCAAAGATCGCCAATACGGGAGCTTCCGTTGTTGTAATGAAAGAGGGAGCTTATCCGCTCAAGCCCGCAGAGATCGAAGCGGAATTAACCGATGTAAAAATATAAATAATATGGAAAGAGGGAAAATACTCAATCTTGAATCACTAAAGGAAGTTATAGAAAATGAAAAAAAGCAAGGAAAGAAGATCTCCCTTGCCAACGGCGGTTTTGATATCATCCACATTGGTCATATACGATATTTAAAAGCTGCAAAAAAAATCGGTGATATTCTTGTCGTAGCCATAAATTCCGATGAGTCGTTAAAAACACTTAAAGGAGATCATCGTGCAGAAATTGATGAAAACGGCAGAGCAATAATAATTTCTTCCTTTGAATTTGTGGACTATGTTACAATTTTTAACGAGTTAAGAGTTGACAATGTCCTTCTTGCAATAAAACCGGATTTTCACTGTAAAGGCTCGGATTACACAATTGATTCCGTTCCGGAAAAAGATATCGTTAAATCCTACGGAGGAGAGATTGCTATAGTCGGGGGTAGTAAAATCAGATCAACTTCTGATATAATAAAATTTGAAAGTTTAAAGCGAGGTGAAAAATGAAAAAAACTATTGTTTTGTCGCTGATTTTTCTTTTAACGACCTTCCATTCAATAGCCAAATCCGAAAATGCAATTACACAGGTATCCACTACAGGAGCAGTATGTGAATCCCTATATGACGGAGTTATCTCTTTTGCGGATCTTAAAAAATTAGGTGATACCGGCATTGGATACTTTCAAAAAATGGATGGGGAAGCATTGTGTATTGACGGCAAATTCTACCATTTTAAAGTGGACGGTTCCGCAGTTGAAGCAAAAGAGAATGAAAAAACCCCGTTTTTCACAATAACATTTTTCAAATCTTCCAGTGAAAATTTTACAAACAGAAAATTTAATCTCACTCAAATGAAGGAATATCTGAAAAAAATGATTCCAAAGAAAAACTCAATCTATGCAATTAAAATAACAGGGACATTCTCAATGATAAAAGCAAGAACATTTACACGGCAGTTCAAACCCTACGCTTCCATAACTCAGGTATATAAGAGAAGAAAGGAGTATTCGTTTTCCAATATAGAAGGAACTCTGGTCGGATTTTATGTTCCCGATTTTCTTGCAAATATAAATATTCCCGGTTTTCATTTTCATTTCATAAGCAAAGACAGAACAAAAGGCGGACATCTTCTTGCATTAAAAGTTGATTCTATAAACATAGAAGTGGTTGAATCCCCGGAAATTAACATTGTCATTCCCGATGATAGTAATTTCCAAAAAGCCGATCTCTCAAAATACAGAAAGAAAGAGATTTCCAAAATAGAAAAATAGACCTGAAAAATCAATTAATTAAAAATATTGCAATCGTAAAACTATCTTCACTCGGAGATATAATACATGCAATTCCCGCATTCAACCTGCTTAGAGAAAAATTTCCCGATATAGAGATAACATGGTTTACCGAACCTCAGGGAGAAAAACTATTAAAATGTTTTAAAGGAATCGATAAAATAGTAGCAATAGATATAAAAAACAGACCTTTTTTAAAAAAAATATCATACATAAGAGAAATATCTAAAAAATATAGAAACATGTTTGATATCTCTATTGATTTTCAGGGTCTTATTAAATCTTCAATACTTGCATATATTATCGGGAAAGAAAGATTGGGGTTCAATAAGAAGAACCTCAGAGAACCTATATCTTCTCTTTTTTATACAAAAACCGCAGAACAATTTAATGAATGGAATCATGTAATAAAAAAAAATATAAATCTTTTAAAATCCATCGGGATTAAAAAAAAAACAATCTCATTCCCTCTTGTTAATCTTTCCCAAAGCAACAAGTTAAAAAACTTTTTAAAAAAGTACGGGCTGGAGAATAACAGTTTTATTACACTGAATATCGGAGCCGGATGGCAATCAAAACTGCTGACTTCTGCACAATATATAGAGATAATTAACGATTTAAAAGATTACTCTAAGATAATTGTATTATGGGGAAACAGAGAGGAGGAGATCAGAGCCGACTATATCGTTAAGATGACAGGTGCAATAAAATCTCCGTTTTTAAATTTTTCGGATCTTATCCTTTTTATACAACTGTCAAAAATCTTGATATCCTCCGACTCTCTTCCGCTTCACATCTCAGACATGGTTAAAACTCCGACAGTGGGAATATTCGGACCGACATCACCCGAAAGGAACGGACCCCTAAATTCCAATACGCTGATTATTCACAATAAACTTAAATGCAGCAACTGCTATAAAAGATATTGTAAATATAAAAAATGCCTCGAAAATCCGAATATGGAAAAGATTAAAGAGTTTATTCTATCAATCTGAATCTATAGATAAACTTTAACACCTACACCGAAAGTAAAAGTAGAGATACCGATTTTAACATTATATCCGGCAAGAGTATCTTCACTACTTATTGTCCCTACAAGACTTCCGAATTCACCGGTATATTTACCCGGTTTTACCTTCCAGTTATCTTCAATATTTCCTCCGAAATAGTATGATGCGTTCAGATAGAGTGCCATGCTCTCGGTGAAAAAATATTCCAATTCCACCCCGCCGTTTCCGCCGAACAGAGTCTTTGAACTTTTAAACTCCATAGGAAGATCATACCAGTCAATATAATAAGACCCTTGATAATCAAACGGACCACCTGCATATCCTCCGTTACCGGTTAATTTGGGTGATGCAAAAAATATAGTTGGTCCGAAGAAAATATTAAGTTTAAGCTTTTCTTTTGAAACAGCTCTGAAGATAACATTTATATTTACAGGAAGAACATTTACATCGCCATCGGATTTCCATTCCTTCGGTTTTATATCGCCGGCAGTCCCATCCCACCACTGAAAATGCCAGTTGAATGAGTTTGATATTTTATAGTTTGTTTTTAATGTAGCTATGGAAATACCGACTCCCATCTTATAATTGAAAAAGAAAGACAATCCTGCATTAAAACCTGCTCCTCCGGTTCCGACAAAATTAGAATTATTGGTCTGGGTAAAGGATACTATACTCGGATTATCACTTCGCATATTTTGATAATTGACATTATCTATTGAAAAAGCTCCGGAATAGACAGCTCCGATATTCAACGCAATCTCACCTTTCAAAGGCAACAGAACCAGACAAAAAATTATTGATGCAAAAATTATTTTTCTCATTTTCTCCTCCAATTTATAACGTATTTATAATAAGATTATAAAATTATATTGTCAACAAAAAAGAATATGAGTCTTTATTATCTCACTCTAAAAGTCTATTAATTAATCGAAGAAAACACTTTGACAGAGTCAGCTACATTATTGCCATTCAAATTAACCACATGTCTTAAAACAAAACTTTTAGTTCCGCTTTTCTGAAGAATTGTATACACTTTTTTACTATTTTCCATACTGTTTGTATCACAACTGTTTGTGAAAATATTTGTCACATCAAGAACTTGATTTCCGTCAACATAAATTATATCTCTTCTCTTTCCATTGTTACATCCGGATATTTCAACCTCTATCTTTAGTGTCAAAGAAGAATATGAACCTGTAGTAACTATTGAAACTGTTTTCGAATCATCCCAGTTATTCGCCTGTTGAGGTAACGGAGCCCAGTTGGTTTTCGGAGATAAAGTTGCCGAACAGCTGCTTCCCGAATTACATACAATTGAGAGATGTGCTTTCCAGTAAGTGGCAAAACTATACTTTGAAACAATTTCACTCCACGTTAACTCCGTACTGCTATCTTCTTTATTTTTTAAAGGGGAATTTTTATTTATGAACAGATACCAGATAACTCCACCTATTAATGCCAATCCGAGAAGACTGCCTAATAATCTTCCGAATCCGGATTTATGTCTTACTCCCGGTCTTACAACCACTCCCGATCTCGGACATTTCTTCTTATAGTATTTCAAATCTTTAAGTTTAAGTCCTTCAAAACTTTTCCCCTTTCCAAGCAGATCTTTTGCAAGACAATAATACTTACTTGCAAGTTTTTTAAATTTCAATTTTTCATAAACAGCTCCAATCAAAAGATATGTTTCTCCCTTTAAGGTTTCTCTACCTTTGATCTCAGCAAGATCGGAAACCATCTTTTCAAGCACACTCTTGGCATCTTCATATTTTTCATTTAAATATAACCCCTTGGCATTTAAAAAGATTCCCGGAAAAGGATCATCAGGTGAAGCTTGAGCAAAACTAAAATCACCCTGAAAAACAAATAAAAATGCTAAAAATAAAATTAAAAATTTTGAGAACTTTTCTTCTCTGAATTTAACCATTTTTCCTCCTGAATAGATGTTTATATAAATAAAATAGTATAATTCTGAAAAATAACAAAAAAAAAATGCGAGCCGAAGTAAATATTTGATAGTTTAAAACCATTTTAAGAATTGCAAAAGCTAATTTAAATTAATATAAATATTTGATACGACAAAAAGAGACTCTATTTCTGATATAATTCTTAAGTAATAAATTTAACTATAAATATAATGATGTAAAAGGAGTAGAAAATTGGAAAATTTGTCACAAAAAGATTCAAAGGTAGAGGTTAAGGGATTCGAAGCTCGTCACTATGACCTTTTAATGAATTTGATCACTCTCGGGTCATATTCTCTCTTCATCCGGAAAGCAATAAGAGAACTGAACTTAAAATCCGGTGAAGATATTGTAGATCTCGGCAGCGGTACCGGAAGAAATGCCTGCCTTATGTTAAAGGAGATCGGGAAAGAAGGCCGTATTACCGGAATTGAGATCGGTGAAGTGATGAAAGAAAAATTCTTAAAAAAATGCAACTTCCCGAATATTAAACTGATCGACCGTAAAATCGACGAACCCTTTAAGCTTGATAAAAAATTTGACAGGGCTTTTATATCATTTGTTCTCCATGGTTTTATTCATGAAAAAAGAGAGATAATACTTGAGAATGTAAAACATATGCTTAAACCCGGAGGAAAATTTTCTATCCTTGATTATAATGAATTTGATGTCGATAATTCATCTTTTTTTGTAAAATTTGCCATAAGAAAAATTGAATGCCCTTTGGCAGAAGATTTTATCGAACGTGATTGGAAAACTATCCTTTCAAAATACGGATTTATAAAGTTTGAAGAAAGTTTCTATTTCAAAAAAAAGGTGAGACTTTTAACCGCATTTCTCTAAATTTATGCCCGTTGACTTTTTAATATGATTCAATCCATGTTCTCAATATCTTAATAATCCCAATGGAAGAAAAAAATATATATGTAAAAAAAAGAATAATATATTTGGATTATTTTCGCGGGCTGATAATCCTTCTTATGATCCAGGGACATCTTTTCAGAGCAATGCTTTATGTGGAATTGAAATCAGGAGTATGGTTTTCCGTTCATGAATTTATTCACGGCGTAGTAGCTCCGGGATTTCTATTTTTATCAGGTTTTCTTTTTTATTATTCAACCCGGAACAGATCTAACATAGAGATAGCTAAAAAAATCAAATCATATGCAGGTGTGGTTCTGATAGGTTACTTTCTCCATCTACCCTACTTTTCGCTTAAAAAGATAGTTGCCCAATGGGGAAGCGGCTCGGCTTCCAGGTTACTCTATATGGATATCCTTCAAACAATAGGATATTCACTGATCATTTCCGCATTACTTATTATCATAAGCAAACGAATTTTTATTCCGATCATATTTATGTTGTTAATATTCGATCTTGCACAATCATTTTTCGGCTTGGGAACGGATAATTTCTTTTTCTCATTCTTTTTTAACCAACATATTTCACAATTCCCGTTATTTCCATGGTCAATATTTTTTTTCATGGGAATAATAGTCTCCAGATTTATCGGAAAATTTAATTATCCGCTATTTTTTTTATCTCTTTTTTTGATTTTAACAGCACCATATTTTACCGGCGATTTTTCAAAACTTATATCGGATTCGGGGAAATTACTTGCACTATTCTCACTCATCATGCTTATCAAGCATATACCTGGAAATAAAACAAAATTATTTCTTACAGCCTCAAAGGAGAGTCTTTTTCTCTATGTTTTTCACATGATGATCATTTTCGGTTCCATATTAAACAAAGGTTTAACTTTTTACATCAAAAACGGAACAGGATTTTTAACAACATCTCTGATCTTTCTGATAATGATATCCGTTATTTATCCACTTTCATTTCTTCTTAACACTATTAAGAATAAAAGACCCGCTACTTTTAAAATCCTTAAATATTCCTCATATGCAATCTTCCTTGCTATTTTTTTATTACGGAAGTATTGACGTTTGTAATATCCGGTTTGCAATTTTCTCATAAATTCATAAAATAGTTGGATTTTCAGAATAACTATTTTTTTTTATCTCGTTGTCTTATAATGTTAAAAATGATAAGAGATGTAAGATCAATAAAGATTTTCCTCCTGATATCTATTTTTATACTAATCTCTTTTCTATCAATCCATCCTGAGAATTCATCAAAAACAGAAAAAACAATACTTAGAATAAGATCTCTTATGGAATCTGATCCGACCGATGCCGGAGATCTTGCAAAAGCACTTCTCGAATACTCTCTTGAAACAAACGATATTATTGCAATTCAAACGGCACGTATTCTCATTGCAGAAGCTCTCTATTATCAAGGAAAATACAAAGAGTCCACATCAAGTCTTCAGAATATACTTCTTAACTCAATCTCATTGAAATCCAAATATGAAAACAATTCAAAACAGAAAACATTAAAAGCTGAAATTCTATATTTTACAGGACTGAACCTTTATAAAATGAATGACTATAGTTTTGCATTGAAAAACTTTTTAAGAGCATTTGATGCTGTTAAAGATTACAATATACTGTTGAAAAGTAAAATTTCGGTTGAAATAACAAGGACTTATCTGATAATGAGCAATTACAAACATGCATTGGATTTCGGTCTTAAAAGCCTTGATATTTCACGAAAATCCGGAGACAAACTACAGTCGGGAGTGACACAATTTTTGTTAGGATATATTCACAGAGAATTAAAGGAGTATGGAAAAGCATTAAAAAACTTTGAGGCGGCAAAAAATATTTCCGAATCTTTAAAAAATACAAAGTTGAAGATCCAATCACTAAATGAGATATCAAACATATTCTTTTATAACAAAAAGTATGAAAAAGCTCTTGCTATTAAATATGATATTCTTTCACTTGCCAGAAGAACCAACGATACCTATTCAATGTCCTTTTTAATCAATGATATAGGTATGACCTACTTTGCTCAAAAAAAATTTAAAAAGGCTCTTAAAACATTAAATAAAAGTTATAAACTTGAGAAAAAAATCAACAATTCAAGGGGTATTATCGTAAGTGAAATTAACATTGCCGAAACACTTAAAAAATTGAACAAATTCAAAGAAGCGGAAAAATATGCGAATAGAGCTCTTAATCGTGCTAAAAAAAAGAATCTTCCCGGAGAACAACTTAACTCTTATGAAATTCTTTCCGATCTCTTCTTTAAATCTCTAAGATATAAATCCGCTTATAATCAACTTGAGAAAGCTTATGAACTCAGTAAAAAGATATTCAACATTGAAAAAGGGAGAAAAATTGCCGAACTGGAATCAAATAGAAAAATTATGGAGAGTGAAAACAAAATACTTCTTCTTGAAAAAAATAACAGAGTTAATGAGCTGGAAATTGAGAAAAAAAATCGCTTTATAACACTGCAGAAAGTTATAACTTTTTCACTTATAATATTTCTTACACTTGTTTTCATAGCTTTGAGGATAATCAGGAAAAACAATTTAAAATTAAAAGAGGCAAACATTAAACTTGATACTTTGAATAATAATCTTAAAACAAAAAGTAAGGAACTTCAAGATACTCTTTCTCAAGTGCAACAACTTAGCGGACTCCTTCCAATCTGTGCTTCATGTAAAAAAATAAGAGATGATGGGGGTTATTGGCATCAGGTAGAAGAGTATATAAGAAGCCACTCCGAAGTAAGTTTCAGCCACTCTCTCTGTCCGGTATGTCAAAAAAAACTATATTCCGGAGACAAAGGTGAAGACGGGTCTAAAAATATTATAAATCCATCCTGAGTAAAGTAATTCAATATTGACAATAAAATGAAAAGATATTCACTTATGTATAATTTTTACCCGTATTCTAAATAAAAAAACAGATCATTCTCATAACATATATCCTAAATAACCAAAATATTTCGCTTTATATTGCTTAATACTAAATGTTCCATTACTTTTTGATGAATTTTTCAGATAGAATAAATCAGGAAAGATAATTGCATAAATAATATGGAAAAATGGACACGTATAAAGCAGATGAACAAATTTACGATTTTAAAAGATCGGAATTTCGGGTTGCGAACAAATTTACAGTAAACGTTAAGTTCAAAGAGAGAGCTTTTTCGGGAATTGCCGGTAACATTTCAAAAACAGGTATCTACATTGAGACGGTAGGACTGATCCCCGAAAACGATGAAGATGTTGCCATTAATCTCATCGGAGATAACTCTATTTTTGATCTTTACGGAAATATCAGGTGGAGTACAAATATTCCAATATCCGGATCGGATGAGATGATATACGGATTCGGGATCAAGCTGCACTCCGTTCCTGCCGGATATTTAAATTTAGTCGAATATCTGAAAATTTCCTGACGAAATCTATCCGGAAATTTCATTGTAGATCCGGACAGTTCAAGAGAGTAATACATCTAAATCACGAAACATACCATTATCTTTGAAAATTATCTCACGAACCTCTTTACTATATTTTTTAATAATATCCACACCTCTGCCATCATCAGAGATTTTCATAAATTCTTCAAACAAAAATGACGGAACTATTCTGGGATGTGTGAGAGTACCTCCCGCTCTTGGTATAATGAACAAATTTTTCTCCCATGAATCAAGCAAAATGTTAATTATATCCGACGAAACATACGGCATATCACCAAACAGCATCATTACACCTTTGCATTGTTCGTCAAGAAGAGATAATCCCGTTTTAAAAGAGGAGAACATCCCTTTCCTGTAACTATTATTATAGAAAATTTTTATCCTCTCTTCCCCGGGAAATGATGAACGAATCACATTTTCCACCTTTTCTCTCTCCGAACCTGTTATCACTAAAATTTCATCCAACTGAGAAGCAAGACAATTTTTCAGACTTCTGCATATAACCGGAATACCATTAATCTCATATATAAGTTTCTGAGAGCCGAATCTCCGACTCATACCGGCGGCAAGAACTATTCCTTTCAACTTAAAAGATCAATATCTTGAAAGATAGTTTTCCTGTTCCCACTTATGAACCTGACTGATATAAATTTTCCATTCACGTCTTTTGGCATTCAGAAACTGAGAATAAACATGATCTCCGAGAGACTCCTTGATAAGTTTATCTTTTTCCATACTGTCGAGAGCTTCCGAAAGATTCTCCGGCAATGATCCGATCTTTAATCTTGCAAGCTCTCTTTTTGAAATTTTATAAAGATTTTTATTAACCGGTTCAGGAGGATATAATCTTTTTTTCACACCATCCAGACCCGATGCTTCCATCACCGCCAATGCCAGGTAAGGATTTGCAGAAGGATCAGGTGATCTCACTTCGATCCTCGTTCCGACTCCCCTTTTCGCAGGGACTCTGATCAAAGGAGATCTGTTCCTTTCAGACCAGCTTATCATGGTTGGAGCTTCAAATCCGGGAACCAACCTCTTGAAAGAGTTAACAAGAGGGTTTGTTATCGCCGTAAACCCTTTGGCATGCCGCAACATACCGGCTATATACCCCATTGCAACTTCACTCAGTCCGAAAGGTTTTTTAGAATCAAAAAAAGCATTTTTCTTACCCTTGAAAAGACTTTGATGAGTATGCATTCCACTACCGTTTATACCGAAGATCGGTTTAGGCATAAATGTGGCATGCAGATTATACTGAGTTGCAATCTTCCTGACGATAAATCTGAAAGTTGCAATTCTATCTGCAGTTATTAGTGCATCGGCATATTTAAAATCAATCTCATGCTGCCCGGGAGCAACCTCATGATGAGCTGCTTCAACTTCAAATCCGATTTTACAGAGAGCATCAACCATTGATTGTCTTGCTTCTTCGCCCTTATCAATGGGAGCAAGGTCGAAATATCCTGCTGCATCATGAGTGTTCGTTGTTATTTTTCCCTTTTCATCTTTTTCAAAAAGAAAAAATTCCGCTTCAAGTCCAGCCATCATCGTAAATCCCATATCATCTGCTTCCTTAATTATTCTCTTCAGCGTCCCTCTCGGACAACCCTGAAAAGGAGTATCGTCGGGATTGTAAATATCACATATCATTCTTGCAACTTTTCCGTTCTTTTCATTCCATGGATATATCACAAATGTATTGGGATCCGGCCTTAACAACATATCCGACTCTTCAATCCGGGAAAAACCCTCAATCGATGAACCGTCAAACATTATCTTTCCATCAACAGCTTTCTTAAATTGAGACGGTGGAACTTCTACATTTTTGTTTGTCCCCATAATATCTGTAAATTGGAGTCTTAAATATTTCACCTTTTCTTCATTAAGGATCTTTAATATATCTCTTGAATTCACATCTCACCTCCATTAAAAGCTTAACACAGACATTCCAACAGTGTCAATGAAAATGTGAAGTTTCTGCAATATTTTTATTGCAATTTGCAAAATTTTTATATATTTTTCAGAATACTGTGATTAAAATTTCAGAAAACTGTATTTTCAATCCTTCGCCAGTCCGTAAAAACCGGGTCAAATCCTCGCTTGATCAACACGTTGACTATCTCATTAAGAGATCTTTTATCAAGGATATCAAACTGAGGGTCCTCAAAACCTCCTTTGGAATAGCCACCGACACTTGTATTTGAAGCCGCTGAGATTTTTGTAACCCCGAAATTCAAAGCATGGTCGCGGAAAGAAGCCGGTTCTCTTGTGGATAGATTAATTCCAACTCTCGGAAAAACAATTCTTGCAAGTGATATCAATTTAACCATATCCGAATCGGTTACTTTAAAATAATCACTTTCCCCTGCCTGAGACAAAATTATTCTGGGAAAAGATATTGAATATTCCACTCCCGGAAACTTTTTTTCGAGTTCTTCTATATGAAGAAAAAGCCGATGAACATCTTCTGCAACTTCGGAAAGTCCGAGAAGAACTCCCATACTTATCATGCGAATTCCCGATTTTGCAATCCGCTCGGGAGTTTCATAACGATAATTATAATCTCTTTTCTTGCCGGCAAGGTGAAGTATTTTATATCTCTCCCTATCATAAGTTTCCTGATAAACCGTAATACCATCCACTCCGGACAGAAAAAATTCTCTGTATTCTTCAACTTCAAGAGGATATATTTCAAGATTAATATTGCTGAAATATTTTTTTGCTATTTCTACAGATTCAAGAATATATGAAACGGGACTCATGCTCCTTGACTCTCCCGTTAAAATAAGAATATTTCTAATTCCCCTCTCTGCAACAATTTTCATCTCCCGATCAATTTCCTCGGGAGAAAGTTTTTCTCTCTTAAATTTATTTGTAACTCGGAAACCGCAATATACACAGTTGTTCTCACAATAGTTGGAAATATAGATCGGAGCATAAAGTGAAACAGCTCTTCCGAACTCTCTTTTTGTTATTTTGTCCGCTTCTCTCGCCAATCCTTCAACAAACTTCGGATCCTTATTGTTAAGAATCTCTTTTATTTTTTCTAATGAGATCAATTTAACTCTCAAATAAAAATCCGGTAAGAGGAGATGAAGCCTCCGCTTCACCTTTAAAACCTTCTATTCCCCCGACAAATGCCAATCTTCCCGCATCAACCGCATTTGAAAATGCGAGACCGGCAAGTATCGGATCTTTGGCATTGGCAACAGCAGTATTGGCAAGAACACCGCCCGCTCCGAGTTCCATTGCTCTTGCGGCATGTGAAGGAACACCTATCCCGGCATCAACAATAATCGGAACGGAAATCTCTTCAATTAAAATTTTAATAAACCTTTCAGCCTCAAGCCCCTCCCCGCTACCTATCAGAGAACCGAGAGGCATGATAGCTGCAGCTCCCGCACTCTCCATTTCTCTTGCAAAATAGAGATCCGGGTTCATATACGGAAGTACAACAAATCCCTCTTCGGAAAGAGTTTTTACGGCTTTTAAAGTTTCAACATTATCCGGAAGCAGATATTTGGAATCGTTAATCACCTCAATTTTAATCCAATCAACACCGGAGGCCTCTCTTGCAAGCCTCGCTATCCTTACAGCTTCATTTGCATTTCTCGCTCCGGAAGTATTTACCATTATAATAGTCTCTTTCGGAATATAACTTAAAATATTATCAGGTGTTTCATCCACATCTACTCTTCTCATTGAGACTGTGACCACTTCTATTTTTGCATTTTCAATACACTTTTTCATAATCTCTTTGCTGCCGAATTTTCCGGTCCCGAGAAAAAACCTGTTTTTGATCTGATGTTTCCCGATATTAAGAGTTGAATTCTCTTTCAATTATCCACCTCCCATAAATTGTATCAATTCCACTTTATCACCATCCTTCAATTTCACTACCGCTCGCTGCTCCTTTCTTATCAGTTTTCCGTTCACTTCAATAATAACACCTTTTTCACTCTTTAAAAAGAGGTTTGAGAGATCTTCAACAGAAATAATTTTCTCACTGATCTCCCTCTTTTTTCCGTTAAGAAATATTTCCATCATTTCACCTATAGACCCAATACCCTGTAATATATTGATCTGGCAACACCTTTATCTTCCGTTCCCTTCACTATCATTCTTCCGTTTCTGAATAATGTGATCTCTTTTTTATCCATTTCAAAAGTAAGCATTAATTCATTAAGATCAGATTCATATATTCCTTCCAAATTGTCAAATATTTTCCTTAGATCCAGACTCTCGCTCTGCGGTGGAACTATCTGTACCGAATTATCACAAAGAACCGATACGGATTCACTTTTTTTTATTTTCAGGAATTCAAAATTCTTTTTCACACAACATTCACAATCACTGTTTTTTTCAACTTCAATCAATGAAAAATCATTCTCCCATATATCAAATCTTACCATAGAGGTTTCCGGTTTATCTCCGATTAATATTTTCATCGCTTGAGTTGATTGGATTGCTCCGATAACGGCAGGAATTGTATTGATAACCCCGTAAGTATCACATCCGGGGATCTCTCCGGATACGGGGATATCGGGCATTATACATCTCAAACACGGTCCGGAAGGGAAAATATTATAAGACATTCCCGCACTGCCGAGAACACCTCCGTATATCCAGGGAATCCCGTTTTTCACACAGGCATCATTTATGATCATTCTTGTCGCGATATTATCGGTTGCATCAATAACCAGATCTTTACCTTTAACAAAATCCTCAATATTTGAACTCATTATATCTTCGCTTGCACATGAAATATTCACTTCGGAATTTATTCTCTTCAATTTTTCACATGCTGTTTTCGCTTTAGATTTCCCTATATCGGATTCATCGAAAAGAAGCTGTCTCTGAAGATTCCCCTCTTCAACTCTGTCCCTGTCCGCAATTGTAATGTTACCGACACCTGCTCTTACAAGAAATCCGGATACGGAAGAACCGAGTGCCCCGCAACCGATAATCAAAACGGCACTCTTTGATATTTTTCTCTGTCCCTCTTCACCAAAATCTTTTAGAATTATATGTTTCAAATATTTTCGGTTCATCTTCTTTACTTTTTTAAAGTTTCATTCATACTTCCGGAGCGATAACCGGAAAGATCAAGAGAAACATAAACAAAACCGATTCTTTTCAGTTCGGATACGATCTTATCTTTCCATAAAAACAACTTTCCCATCTCCTCTTCCTCAACCTCAATTCTTGCAAGGTCCATATGATTTCTCACTCTGACCTGAGAGAAACCGAGCTCGAGCAGGAAGATCTCTGCTTTTTCAATTCTTTTCAGTTTATCATATGTTATTCTTTCTCCATACGGAATCCTTGATGCCAGACATGTCGTCGACGGAAGAGCAAAATTTGACAGCCCGAGTTCTTTTGCAATTTCAGCGATAGACTCTTTCCCTATTCCGGCTTCTACGAGAGGCAAAGATGATTTATCTTCATTCAAAGCGATCGTTCCCGGACGATACTCCCCGAAATCGGATATTGTAACTCCGAAAGCAATGGAATCAATCCCCTCTTTCTTCGCAATATCATTTATCATTTCAATCTCTTTCCTCTTACAGAAATAACACCTGTCAACGGGATTTTCAACAAATTTTTCATCATTAAGATCGGAATGTTCCAATATTATATGTTCAATGCCTATTTCCTTTGCAATTTTTTTTGAAATTTCAAGGTCTCTTTTTGGAAATATTTCGGAATTAATAGTAACGGCAACAGCTCTATCCCTCAACTCTTCATAACTGATTTTTGCAACAACGGAACTATCAACTCCCCCTGAAAAAGCAACAACTACGGATCTCTCTTTTCCGATGATCTCTCTAAGTTTTTTTATCTTATCTTTAATGTTTTTTTTATGCATAAATGTCATCGAATTCTATCAACGCTGAGTTTTTTTGTCAATTTGTATATACTCTTATAAAATCATCTTTTCAAAATACACCTTACCTACAAATAGCCACAGTAATTAGAGTTTGTCATTAGCAGAGGATACTAATTAAAAAATTTTTTAATTGACATCTTTTTTGTGAATGTTTTACCATATTAGATATTAATAGGTAATATTTCTATTATTTTAGTTTCCTTTCATCATTAATAATATTCCCGACAACTATCAATAAAAACAGGTCTCTGAGGATTACCTTCCACATATTGCTTTTCAATTCACTCTTATTGCTTAAAGATTTCAAAAAACAGCCACAATCTATATAAACACCTCTTATAAGATTAAAAATTATTAAAAACATGAAAACTAATAAAAGGATTAATAGAATATAACTAGTTTTTTTCGGGCATACATTAAATAATAGAAAAATTCCTGCCAACAATTCTATACATGCAATAACAACAGCAATGTATGGGGAAAAAAATGCAGGAAGAATTCTATAGTTAATAATAGAATTATTAAAATATGAAATATTTGAAATTTTTATTACACCAGCATAAGTAAAAATACTTCCAATAAATAATTTTGATAATTGCAATAATATTTTTTTAAATTTGCTTTTTTTATAAATCATAAAAATATTTTCTTTATTCTCCTTCTGGAATTTAAAATAATCATGCAATTTCTATTCATAATTTTATCATTTTTACATTGTGAAATTTTTTTTAGTAAAACATTGATCTTTTCACACCCTCTAATTATTCTTACAAAATTTAGCCTATAAAAAATTTTTAGATTTTTAATATCATAATTGCTATAATCATTTGGGACATATATCACAATATCTTTATTGTTTTTTATTGCAAGCATTTGTTTACCGAAATAACATGTATTACAAGGAGAATCTCCATATAACAGAATTATCTTTTTTATATTAGTATCAATATTTAAATTCTTAAAATCAAACAGTCTCATTGCCAAACAGTAATAATTATTTAATAAAAAAAAAAGTCCAATAATAATAATCGCAATAGAGCCAATTACAATTTCATTTTTCTTCATTTAATCAACTCATTCTTTATTGAAAACCGTGCAACAAAAAAATCCTCACCTGCTACAATAAAATAAAACTTTATTTCCGAGATAGTTTCAACAATATCTCCATAATAGAGGAACTCATCCTCATTTGAACTATGCAATCGTATTTCCTTTTTAAAATCAAGATTTCTATTATCAAATATATAAATTTTAATTTCCTTTAGTCCGTTACTCAACAAATAAAGATTTGTACCACCAATATATGCATCTCTAAAAAGTGGTTTGATTGTTAGTCTGAAATTTTTTACTGCAATACCTTTTGCAATTGTTTTGATGTTATTATTAAATCTAAGAATTCCTTTTTTATCCAGAAATTCTTTTGTAGATCTTTTTTTCTTAAGGTTCCCCATTATATTAAACAATAATATATCACCAAAGTTTTTATTAATGTAAATAAGGAATTTCTTTTTATTCACAATAATACCATTGTAAAAAAAAGGGAAATTTTTTTTTATTCTATTATTAGATAAATCCAATTTAAGATATTTTTTCCCTATTTTTTTTACTACTTTACCTTCCATTGAGAAACTATCAATAAGATGAGACTCCTTTATGGAACTATTTATTGTATAAATTCTTTTATTATTAAAAACAAAAGGATTTGATAATCCGAAATACCTAAACCTTGAGATATATTCCCCATCCAAAGAAAAGAAAGAGAACCCAATTTGATCTTTTACAACAACAATTTTATTGGATATGGAAAGATATGACGGAAGTGACAAATCTCCAGGTCCTTGTCCATGCTTCCCTATTTGTCTATTAAAAACTAACTTATTTTTTTTAAAGTTATATACAAAAACTCTTGATTTCGGGTTGTCTGTAATAAACACTTCATTATTATTTATACAAAGGTCCCTAAATCCCTTAAAAACAGGAGATTCATCACTAATAAAGAAATCAATCCTACTTTTAGAAATATCACTTATACTATTTCCGTTTACAAACAAAACAGAAAAAACATATATAATAATAGCTAACAATAATTTCATTTTTTCCTCTAAGTATATCCCTTTTATATTTGCTAAAATTCAACAAAGCAAACAACCGGTTATAATTACAAACAAATCACTAATCAGTTTTTAATTATTGTGAACAAAAAATCGGATCTTCAAGCCCCTTACAATACATCTGACATGACTCTGCTCCAAGAGCCTGTGCACATCCTCCTAATGGACAAGCATTGCCGAAAAAGAATTTACAAGTCACACCTTGATTTGCTTTTAGTATAGAAGATTCTGCAAAAATACCAAATATTATTGTAATCAACCCTATTAACATGATAAAAAGCTTAATTTTCTTCATTTTTCCTCCTTTTGTGCTTATTTAATTTATTTTTAAATTTTAATCATAAATTATGGAGGTTTTTTTTTATCTTTTTCACAAGAATTTTTTAAATATGGCTTATTTTGTAGAGAGAGAGAGAGAGAGAGAGCAATTTAATTTCAACCTTTTCATCAATTCTATTTTCCTCTCCAAAAAACCTTCTGTTCCCTTTGCAATTAAATTTACCATATTAAAAAATTGAATGTCAAGTTTATTTTTAAAAATTTTTTTTATTTAAGTATATGGAGAACCGCAATAGGCAAATATGGACTCATTTAGTATATATTTTTGTCGGATTTGAAGATTTCTTCTTAATTATCTAAAATAGATAAATAGGTTCTGTTCCGGATTTCCGAAGGAGGTTTGATGAATTATCCCGTATGGTA
>Ga0256846_1000364_pt1 | contig 19081 bp, 13 predicted proteins | sample TevniametaG_FD_189098 | JGI IMG/M metagenome (GOLD analysis project Ga0256846, IMG submission 189098) | Tube worm associated microbial communities from hydrothermal vent at the East Pacific Rise, Pacific Ocean - Tevnia | ecosystem: Host-associated > Annelida > Integument > Unclassified ...
AATAGAAATCGGGATTGCCGCCTCGAACACCTGCCCGATTTTTAATCCCGAATAAGCCGCTGCTGCCGAGAAAACCACCGCCATTAGCAAGCCCCAAAGGACAGACCAAGTAGTAACTTCGGGAAATTTCTCGTGTGCCGGAAGAATTGGTTTATATTTTTCACCGGGATTTAGTTCCCGATAGGCATTTTCCGGCAATCCGCTTTGTTTATTTGTTGACTGTTCCATAAATCCTCTGCTTAAATTTTAATTTGATTTTTCTACCCAAATTTTAATAAGATTGATAATAGTCTTGACAGTTTGTTCCATAAAATCAACCGAAAGCCATTCCGTTCTACTATGGAAATTCTGTCCGCCTGTATAGATGTTCGGAGTGGGTAAGCCCATCTCGGTAAGACGTGAACCGTCAGTACCACCACGTATAGGCACCCAAGTAGGCGTAATACCCGTTCTTACTGCGGCTTCCCAAAGATTATCCAATACTTCCGGTGCATCTTTTAATTTATCACGCATATTGAGATATTGAATTTTTACTTCCATTTCAATCTTTGCATTGGGGAACATTTCCTGAACTTCTGCAATTATTTTCTCCATATTCTCCTTGTGTACATCAAGTCCGGGGGTTTCAAAATCACGGAATAAAATTTTAACCGTTGATTTAGCTATACTACCCTCCAATACATAAGGATGAAGATATGGCTCATAGTCTTCTGTCGTTTCCGGAGCAACATCTTTTGGCATTTTTGCTATGATTTCGGAAATCACACGAATTGAATTGACCATAATATCCTTGGCAAATCCGGGGTGAATGTCGCGTCCATAAGCAGTAATAGTAGCAAGTGCGGCGCTAAAAGTCTCTTTATTCAGTTCACCCGGCAAATCTCCATCAACAGTGTAGGCATATTTGGCACCGAGTTTTTTGATGTCGAGATATTTTGTTCCCTGACCGATTTCCTCGTCAGGAGTAAAGCAAATAATAATATCGCCGTGCAGTTCATCGGGATTATTGATGAAATGCTGTGCGCTTGTCATTATTGCCGCAATGCCTGATTTGTCATCGGAACCAAGCAAAGTTGTTCCGTCAGTTGTAATAAGAGTATGACCGATACATTTTTGCAAGCCGGGATTTTCGGAAGCTTTAATAACAATAGATGTATCGCCGGGGAGTACTATATCCCCACCTTCATATTTAATCTTCTGTGGCTTGACATTTGCACCCGAGACTTCGGGCGAAGTATCCACATGAGCAATATATGCAACCGGTGGCACCTTGCCGAATTTCTCGTGTCCTTCGGGGATATTTGCCGGGATTCTGCCAATCACATAACCGTATTGGTCTATCTCGGCTGCAATTCCCAAATCTTTGAGTTCACCTAACAGAAAATTCAAAAGTTCAAATTGTTTCTTTGTACTTGGATATGTTTCGGAATTTTCATCTGATTGAGTATCGTACGAAACATATTTTAAAAATCTTTCTAATGCTGTTTTTCCCATTTTTTATTATTTCCCAAATAAAACTAAAAAAATATATGTTAATTAAGATTCCGTTGCATTTTCCAATAATCTCAAAATTGAGAAAATAAAGATAGCCGACAGTAAAGTAAGTGCAACAAGCAATAAGAAGAATTGCCATAATTCCCATTTGTCCCAGAAAGGACCAATGAAACCCGCCATCAAATTACCTATTGCAGTAGCACCTAGCCAACCGCCCTGTGCAAGACCCTTGAACTGTGGGGGAGCAACCTTCGATACGAAAGAAATACCAATCGGACTGAGGAACAGTTCGGCTACAGTCAGCGTAAAATACGTACCTATCAGCCAATAGGGGGAGCGAAGTGCATCGGATATGCCACCGGAGTCGGCAAGGTCATGCGGACTCATCAAGCCCTGCGATGCAAGCACCATAAGGAAGAAACCGATAGCAGTGATAATCATACCTATTCCGATTTTCTTGGGCGAAGACGGTTCCTTGCCCTGCTTACGCAAATAGGCAAAGAAGCCGACAATTATAGGAGTTAGGAATACAATGAATATAGGATTGAATTGTTGGAAAATTTCAGGTGAAATAGGATTGCCGTCCGGTTGCAATTGTCCGATTGAAAAATATGCAACAACAGCCGAAACAACAGCAACAATACCACCGAAAAGTTTGGTTTTGCTCGAACTACCCTTCCCAAAGAAAAGCACGGTTCCCAGCAGAGCCGTAAGCAATGGGAAAAATGTGGACATATTAAATAAAATCGCCGTACCTTGACTGACGGCTGAAACAGTATAATCACGCGCAAAAATTGTTAGTGTAAATCCGTTCTGGTGGAATGCCATCCAGAAGAACATAACAACAATAAACACAAGACCAAGAGCAATTAGTCTGTCCTTAGTCTGTTTGGGAGTAAGTTCGATGACGGAATTGGCTTGCTGAGCCTTCTGCTGTTTGTGAGTTACGTCAGCATGTTTGTAATATTTACGGAAAGCAAGAAAAATCACTAATGATAAAATCATACTTGCGGCAGCAACAGCAAAGCCGGCATTATAAGCAGTACCCAATGCGCCAATATAATGATGAGCGAAGTCCGTTAAATTTGTAAACGCATCTCCCATTTGGGCTTGTGCAAACTGCGTAAGTTTTTCGGTAGATTCCAGTGTGCCGTTTAGGTAGCTGTGTGCAAGTTTAGGAATTGAAGCATCATAGTCCAAATCTTTCATTCCCATAATCCAAGAGCGCATACCGCGGGCGGCACTCGGAGCAAAGAAAGCACCGATATTAATCCCCATATAAAAAATATTAAATGCGGAATCGCGAAGTTTGCTATACTTTGCTTCGTCATATAAATTGCCGACCAAAGCCTGCAGATTACCTTTGAATAATCCGGTACCGAGCGAAATAACGGCAAGAGCGCCGTAGATAAACCATTCCCCCGTGCCGGGCATAGCCAGCAACACATATCCGGCAAACATTATTATTATACCGAGCGTAATTGTTTTGCCGTAGCCGAGTACATTGTCAGCAATATAGCCACCGAGAAGAGGTAGAAAATATATTCCAAACAAAAAGCCACCATAAACATGACCGGCTTGTGTGGCGTCCCAACCGAATTTCGATTGTAGGTAAAGCACAAAAATTGCCAACATAGTATAATAGCCGAAACGCTCGCCCATATTGGCAAAAAATGCTACATATAATCCCTTAGGGTGTCCTTTAAACATAAAACTCCTTTTATATAATTAAGAATATATTTATATGCTTTAATTAAAATAGATATAATATATATCATTTATGATATAGTAAGAAAATACAAAGTTAGTAAAAACGTTCAATTTACAATGAAAAAAAAATAATTTTTTAAAAAAAAAGTGATAAAATTTCATAAAATTCCTTAATTTTGATGAGATTGTTTTATGAAAAGGTTAAATATGACTAAACAGAACATACAAAAAGGCAAACGAGCTAGGACTGTTGCCAAAAAGAAAAAAACTGTCAGCTGGGATTTCCCTCTGCAGAAAAAGAACTTTTACTATTTGGCTGCCGCCTTGGGATTAATTATTCTCGGTTATGCACTGATGGCCACCGGCATAAGCGATGGACCGGCTGTACCGGACGGAAAATGGAATAATCCTATGGCTGTAACAATTGCCCCGATTTTATTATTTGTTGCTTATGTGGTTATTATTCCTTTGGGAATTTATAAATTCTTTGGAAACAAAGATTGAAATTGCAAAATTGTTCTTAACTATTTTTCATTTGCCTTTGAATGTAATTAGCATTTAAGGGCATTTTTATTTGAAACGAATTATGAAAACAAAAGCAGGATTTGTGGCAATTGTGGGCAAACCGAATGCCGGAAAATCAACTTTGATGAACAGCATTTTAGGTACTAAGCTTTCTATTGTTACACGCAAAGCACAGACCACAAGAAAACGCGTAATCGGTATTTATACCGAGAATAATATTCAACTTGTGTTCACAGATACACCCGGATTAATTAATCCGAAGTACGAATTGCAGAAAACAATGATGGAATATGTCGATGAGACCTTGAAGGGTGCCGATGCAATCCTCCTTGTAATTGATGCAACATCATTTGGTTCCGCAGACGAATTCTTTTCGGACGAATCTTTGGAAGCACTACGATTGGCAGAGCAACCCAAGATAGCTGTTCTGAATAAAATTGATATGCTGAACGATATTCACACCATATTACCGATAATAGCGGAACTTGCCAAGTTGAATGTTTTCGATGAAATTGTACCTGTCTCTGCCAAGAAATCGGCGGAAACGGAAAAACTTGTCAAAATACTTGCAAAGTATATCCCCGACCATGAGTATTATTATGACGAGGAATATTTAAGTACACAGCATGACAGATTTTTTGTATCAGAACTGATACGAGAACAAATATTCAAATACTATTCCGAGGAATTACCCTATTCCACCGAAGTTCAAATTACGGAATTCAAGGAAAGGGAAATCGGGAAATGGTTTATTGCCGCTGATATAATTATTGAACGAGATTCACAAAAAAAGATAATTATCGGCGAGAAAGGACAAAAAATCAAGGAACTCGGGGCGCGTTCGCGTAGGAATATCGAAAACTATTTGGATTCGCCGGTCTTTCTCGAATTGTTTGTAAAAGTCAGGGCAAAATGGCGTAAAGACAGAAAACGTCTAAAATCATTCGGTTATTAATTTGTTTTTATACATTTAATTGTTATATTGATTTTATAAATATCAAGGAAATGTAGAAAATGGGCGAACATTTATTTGCACTCCTTCCGGAGGAGTACAGGCAGGAGCATTTCCTGCAAACAATCGGAAGACGTAACCGCTGGCTGATTAAGTTGAGATTCGGCGCTTTTGGGATTTTGTTTGTACTGTCGGCTATTCTATTGCTTCTTGATTATTATACGCCGAGTTTTTCATTCGATTCACTGCCACTTATTATTATCTCGCTTATTATTTTAGGCTATAATATCTTCTTCTACAGAGCAAGCAGTGTATTAGACGAACGCAGACGAAGGACAGCGAAATTTGCCGACTATACAATTAAGTATCGTTTTCATGATTTACATTTCTCTCTCTTGCAAATAGTTGCAGATTTTTTAGCATTAATGTTTTTCATACATTTTACGGGTGGTGTCGAGACGCCACTTTTCGTATTTTTCTTTTTCCATGTGATAATAGGCAGTCTGATTTTACCCGGTTCAATAATGTTTCTCATTGTTTCGCTGACTCTGCTATTAACTGCTTTCGGAGCATGGTTGGAGTATAGCGGAATAGTAGCGCATTATCATTTAAATTTGTTTCCTTATGAATTATATAACAATTCCGTATATCTTTTTGTATTCTTTATATCGTTTGCAGTCGGTCTGTATTTGGCAACATATCTCGCCAATTCGATAGCTAAGGAATTATATAAACGGGAGAGCAGACTTGCAAAGACATTGCTGGATTTGGAGGAAGCCGAAAAAATAAAATCACAGTACGTGATGACAATAGTTCATGATTTGAAAACACCAATTGCGGCGGCGACAACTTATGTTAATATGATTATTGACGGCACACTCGGCAATATTAATCCTACACAGAAGAAACCGCTTGAACGAATAAAATTCAGATTGGATAATGCCATTAATACGATTAACGATGTATTATATATTTCAAAATTGAAAGCGGAAACAAGCATTGAAGATGTTTCGGAAGTTGATTTAATTGAGGTTTTCAATCAAATATATAATGATATGAGAATACTAATTAAAACGAAAAATCTTAGCTTTGAATTCGAGTATGAGGAAAAATCTAACTTCACTGTACAGGCAGAACCGAAATTGTTAAAACTTGCTCTCGCTAACCTAATATCCAATTCGGTTAAATATACCGAAGAATATGGAAAAATTAACATTGAATTAACCGAACAATCGCAAGAAATACATATTTGTATTGCTGACAACGGTATAGGTATTCCCGAAAAAGAACAGGGAAAAATCTTTACGGATTTCTACCGCTCGTCTATTTCCAAGCTGAAGGGTATCGAAGGAACAGGGCTTGGTTTATCTTTTGTCAAAGAAGTTATTGAACGACACAATGGACAAATAACAATGAAATCACCATCTTATCTAAATGTTCACGGACGCCCCGGCACACAATTCGATATTGTTTTGCAAAAGAATTTTTCTATAATATAATATGCCCGAACTTTTGATTATAATACTAAAATATTTATGATTTCGTTTACTTTATAATAACTTAATAATGTTAAATATTAATGGAAAAGAATAATGATTAAAGAAATAATTGAAAATACAATCAACGAACAAATTGAACGAGAGATGTATTCCTCGAATCTTTATTTAGCTATGTCCGCATATTATCATTCGATTAATCTACCCGGATTTGCAAACTGGATGCGAATTCAAGCACAGGAAGAAATGTTCCATGCAATGAAGTTTTTCGATTATTTAATCGAACGTGGCGGTATGCCCAAGGTCAATGCTTTGGCAGAACCTCAGTCGCAGTGGGATAGTGCTTTTATCGCATTCGAGGCGGCATATAAGCACGAACAGTATATTACGGAAAACATTAATAAATTGATGGATATTGCAGTAAGGGAAAGCGACCATGCTACCCAGATTTTACTTCAATGGTTTGTAACCGAACAGGTAGAGGAAGAAGCAAATGTACTCGAAATTCTTGACAGAATGAAAATGGTCGAAGATTTTAAAGGTGGTTTGTTTATGCTTGATAATGAATTGAAACAACGTCCGGCGTTTACTGCACCTGCGGCGAACTAATAATAATTTTAACTTCCATTATAATATATGAACTTAAGGATAGCAAAATGAACAAGGAAGAATATCAGGAAATAATCAATAATGCCATACAATTGGAAATTGATGCCGCTAATTTTTACAGAGGGTTGCAAGAACAAGTAAAGAATGATTCGAGCAAAGTTCTCCTGAAAGAATTGGAAAATATGGAATGGGGACATAAGCATATTTTAGAGCATCTTGATGTCGAAGGGATAGAGAATTATCAAACGCTTAATATACCCGATTTGAAAATTTCGGAATCATTGCTCGACCCTGCCGATAATTCGTATATGTCGATACAAGATGTATTGGCAACCGCAATAAAACGCGAAGAAGAAGCGATGAAATTATATACTCGATTAGCAGATGAAACGGAAGAGAATCGAATTAAAAATCTATTTGTCAGACTGGCGGACGAGGAAGCAAAACACAAGTTACAGTTGGAAACAATTTACGATACTGAGATACTTTACGAAAATTAATTTAAGTATGTAACTTTTTCATAGCTACTTACGTTTAGTTATATAATTATTTACTAATATTTAGAAAGTATAGTGTATGAAGAAGAACTTACTAATTTTAATTTTAGTTTGCTTTGCTTTTGCTAATATTTATTCACAGAACTCATCAAGTTCGGAATCCTATGGATTAGATAAAAGCGAAGTTTTTTTGCCTGTTTCGGGTATAAATACTCCACCGCTGAAATTAGTTGATAATACAAGCGATAACTTCAAATATAAAAAATTCATCAAAAAATACGGTAACTGGACTTTCCTCATAGATACACGAACAGGGCTTATTCACAGAGCCTTTGGGCAAGCTATTCAATTACTCGGTACGAAAACCGTAAATAAGAATAATATTGAGACAGCATCAATAAAGTTTTTAAAAGACAATTCGGATATTTTCGATATTGACGTCAATACATTGAAATTGACACGCATAACGGAAGTGAACGGACATTGGTATGTAAGCTACAAGCAATATTACCAAGGCATACAGGTAGTTCTTTCGGAAATAGAGTTGAGAATATATAAAAACGGCAAACTATCTAACTTCGGAATGGAATATTTTCCTGTTAATAAAATAAATATCAAACCGAATTTAACAGATGAAGAGGCTATGCAGTTCGCAACAGTCGGCATTCGGTATGACATCAATAATGACAATACAAAATTAGATGATAAAATGTATATCCTTCCCTATACCATTAGGAACAGAACGGAATATAAACTCGTATATAAAGTAGATATTGAGACACATAATCCTATAGCACATTATTTCGCTTTTGTTGATGCCTATGACGGCAGGGTCTTGTGGCGTCATAATACGGTATATACAGCAAATAAGTTAAAAGTAGAGGGGTTGATTAAAGAGAAATTTGCTAACGATACATTTGTAGCGAAACCTTTTAGCGAACAATATATATATATTGACGGCACACAGAAAGCGGCTGACAAAAACGGAGAAATAGAAATAGACTTGAATAAAACTGCAAACTTGCGAGCGAGATTTATAAGTCAGTGGGTCAAAGTAAAGATAAAAAGAGGACATACGGAAACAGATTATACCGGTGAAATACCACCATCGCAGGATTATAAACTTTTATGGAATGATGATATTTCGCATAAAACCGAGCGAATCCTGTTCTATCATGCTAACTTTCTGCATAAGTTTATCAAGGAATTGGATACTGCGCTTAAAGAGATGGATTTCCAATTACAAGTATCAATTGACTTTGGAGGCTCGCGTCCAAACGCTTTCTCGGGCGGTAATTTTATAGGTTTTGTAGGTGTAAATGTAGATTCGATGCGAATGGCAGAAAGTCCACAAGTACTTTATCATGAATATGGTCATTCCGTTAATAAGTATTTATATGAATCGCAGGGAGTAAATGTCGGAATGATTAATATGGCTTGCAATGAAGGTACAGCAGATTTATTTTGCTCAATGATACAAGATGAGCCGCGTATGGGAATTGGGGTTTGGGTCGAAGATGCTTCAAAAATTATCAGAACATTAGATAATAGATTGGTTTATCCCGACGATATTATTATGGAGGGACATCACGATGGTCAAATTTTGGGTGGAGCATTTTGGGATTTAAGGAAAACCACCACATTGGAATATGTCAGACGTCTATCACATTTTACCAAATACGGAACTCCCGATGATGCCAATGTAGGTAAAGCATTTTCCGAGTGGTTCCTCGAAACGCTTAATGCAGATGACGATGATGGCGATTTAACTAATGGTACACCGAACTATTTGAAAATTGTAAAAGCATTTAATCTGCACCAAATCGGCACAAATTTATTAATAAAATACGGTTTAGAACATCAAGCTTATAAAAATACTCTTGAAATTAAAAAGCCATACCCAATAGTATTCAAATTGAAATCAGGCACATTGCCGGGAGTTGCACCTGATTCCGTATCTGTTATTTGGAGCGTAGATAATTTTGCAAGCAAGAGTATTGCTATTGCAAATTTAACAGATAAGAGCAAAGGGGAATACACCGCATTAATCCCCGCACAGAAAGCAGGTTCCATTGTCAGATATTATATTCATCTATGGGAGCCTCTGAGTGAAAGTGGCATTGATTATTACAGTAGCTTTTCAGGCAAAGAACCATATATTTTCTTAGTGGGATACAAAAGAATATCAATTGATAATTTCGAGGATAGCGATTGGCAGGTAGGAGGAAATTATGATAATGCAAATCGTGGAAGATGGGAAAACGATATACCGAATCTAATTGATTTGGAATTATTTGGACTTGATGTAATACAGCCGGGGAAAGGATTTGGCAATAATGGGAAAAAATGCTGGGTAACCGGTGCAAAAGGTACAACTAATACTTGCTTTCAATATATGCCGAACGGTAGAACAACTGTAACATCAAACGATATTGATATAAGCTCTACTATTAGTCCGATTATCAAATATCAGAAATGGCTGTTCACATCTATAAGCAATATACCAATAGACGGAAAATATATTTGGCAAACAGATTTATCGTTTGATGAGGGAAGCACTTGGAAAAATGTTGAGAATAATAGTCATAGTACAAACGGTTGGAAAGCAACCTATATTTTGTTAAATCATTATATGCCCGTAGATGCCTCAAAATTCAGGATTAGATTTAGAATCAATGCCCCAAAAGTTTCAGGTCAAATATTTCTAAATGAAGGCTTATTTGATGATTTCGAGATTTTAGATATTGATGATAATCTGATAAGTGTAGAAGATAAAGAAGTCGAAGAAGCAATTATCAATGTCTATCCCAATCCTTTTTCGGATAAGATTTACTTCACTATCAAGCACTCGGGAAGAATTAAATTGGATATTTTCGATATACTCGGGCATAAGCTCAGAACGTTCAATTCCAATGCCGACAATAGCAATGTGTTTGCTTGGGACGCAGTAGATTTCTCAGGACAAAAAATGTCTTCAGGTATATATTTCTACAAGGTATATTTTGATAATAAGATAACAACCGGAAAATTTATTTTAGAATAAACGATTAATTTAAAGAGCCGTTTTTAAAAGACGGCTCTTTTTTTTGAAAAATATATTTTTGTTTATTCTGTTTATTACTTTCTTAACAGCTCCTTTTTTTATAAATTGTGAGAACAAGTTAAATGGATATTTTATATATAGCATAGATGCGGAGAAATTATGGATATAAATGTTTTGGTTCCGATAGCACAAGGGACAGAGGAAATGGAAGCCATTACAATAATTGATATGTTGAGACGAGCAGGGGTCAGGGTTACTGTTGCCGGTGAAAATGAAATAATCACTTGCTCGCGTGGTGTAAAAATTATTCCCGATGTGCTTTTGGATACAATTGATACAGACCTGAATTTTGATGCAATTATCTTACCGGGTGGCGCTCAGGGTACGGATAATTTGATGAAGCATAGTATTCTCGGCAAAATGTTAGAGCATCAAAAATCTAACGGCAAGATGATAGCCGCTGTATGTGCCGCTCCGACAGTATTGTCATATTTCAAAATATTCGACAAGGGGCAAAAGATTACTTCGCACCCTTCCGTTAAAGATATGCTTGGTAAATATACTTGGATTAACGAAAGAGTTGTTATTGATGGAAATATTATTACAAGTAAGGGCGCCGGTACTGCTATGGAATTTGTCTTATCCATTATCGGCAAACTGTGTGGAGACGAAATTGCAGACCATGTAGCAGAGGGTATAGTTTACAGATGAGTTTGAATGCGGCTAAATATATTGTTCACGGGCATGTACAAGGAGTAGGATTTAGATATTTTGTACACGAACATGCACGCATATTAAAATTAAACGGCTATGCCAAGAATAATTATGACGGAACAGTTGAAGTTATTGCAGAAGGAAGTCAAGACAAACTCAATAGTTTGTATGCACTATTGAAGCAAGGTCCTTCACGTTCTATTGTTAATCAAGTGATTGTTGAATATGTGCAGTATGAAGGGAAATACGAGGGTTTTCATATTTATTGAGAAAATATTACATTATATTGCATTTATTATTATCATTTGTAACGGCAGACGCCGTACAACCGGTTTTCAATTGTAAAAATTACCGATTAACATTTAGAAATGACAGTATAAGTTCCGGTGATTATATTCAATTACCATCTATCAACTCCTTAAAAACAAGAACAGCATTTGTATTAAGCGGCGGTGGTGCCAGAGGCATTGCGCATATTGGAGTATTAAAATGCTTCGAGGAATACGGCATAGAACCCGACTATATAATCGGAACAAGCATTGGTGCATTTATCGGTGGTTTGTATTCATCAGGCTTTTCCGCATCTGATTTACAGACTGTTGTAGATACTACAAAATGGAACGAAATATTTACCGTTACCGATACAAGAAGAAGTGAATATTTCTATGACCAAAAGATAATAAATGACCGAAGCATATTAAAACTTCGCTTCAACAATTTTAAATTTATTGTGCCGGAAGCCTTAACAATGGGAAGCAAATTTAATACATATTTGCAGTCATTGTTTTTAAATTCTCTCTATCATTCCGATGCGGACTATGACAATTTAAAATATATATTCAGAGCAGTTGCAACCGATTTGGTTAGCGGGAAATCAGTTGCTTTCAAATCGGGGAACATTATCAATACAGTTAGGGCAAGTGGTACTTTTCCGCTGTGGACTATCCCTGTTAAAATCGATTCAATGCTATTAGTGGACGGAGGACTATTTGCCAATATTCCAACCGAAACAGCATTAAGTTTTAAGCCGGATTTAACTATTGCGGTTAATACGGTATCCCCATTGTTGAAATCTACCGACTTGAACAAACCTTGGAATATTGCCGACCAAGTGGTAACAGTGATGATGGAAAAATTTTCGGAACGTTCGAAAAAATATGCCGATATTGAAATTGCACCTGCTATCGGAAGCCACAGAAATATTGAATTTTCCAGATTGGATTCATTGATTGACTTAGGCGAGCAAGCCGCAAAAAAAGCAATACCGGAAATACTATATCGGCAAGATTCTATCAGAAATATTAAAATACATAATATCATTAAAAATATTAACATTAATAGTGTTTCAAAAAAAGATATAATCTTTGATGATGTTTTCGATGTTCATTTCAAGCAAGTACTATTAGCAAAATTACAACAAGATAAGCCAATAATGCTTGGCAAGTTGCTTTCTCTTTTTTACCGGAACTTGGAACAGAGTGGTAAATATATAAATCCAAGGATAAAAATTAATGCCGCAAAGAACATTATTCTTTCGGCTCAAAAACTTCCTCGCATAGGCAGAATAGAAGTCGCAAGCAATCTTCATATTTGCAATAAATTGAGCGACTCACTGACATTGCTCCATCGCGGCACAGTGCTGAACCAAAGGAATTTTAGAAAGATTGCCGAACAAATTATTAATTGTTTCAGAAATCAAGGATATGCTTATGCTTATTACAAGAGCATAAACTATCATTCGGGGATATTGCAATTCAATATTAGCGAAGGCTTTATTGATGATATAAAATTAGAAAATAAAATGTCTTCTGATGACTTTCTTGTATTGAGGGAATTGGAGTTTAAGAATGGAGACTATATTCGAGCCGACAAGATAATTCAAAGCTATGAGAACCTAATGTCCACGGATTTATTTACAAAAGTAAAAATCAATATCAAGAAAAATCTAAACGATACAAGCTTCCGAGCAAATATAGGGCTATCCGAAAAGGGTAATCAAGTAATTAGCATCGGAGCATTTACGAATAATGAGCGTCATCTTCAATTGGGAATAGATTTAATTCAATATAATTTATTCAACAAGGGTTTACGTTTTTCTGTCAGAGCGGCAGGCGGTATCCGTAATTTTCACACATCTGCTTTATTAGCACAGCAAAGGATATGGAACACTCTGATAACCGCCGGTGTAAAAGGATATTATAACAATGTCCACAGATGGAACTATGAACGCGACCGTTCTGTCCCAATCGGGAGATTCAGCGATACAACTAAGAACGATTGTATTGAGCAGAATTATGGTCTGAAAGTAACAGCCGGTTTGCAATTACAAAGATTTGGAAATGTACGTATGGAATATCGCTACGAAAGACAAAGGCATTTCCTAGCAGATGGAATAAAAAAACCATTCTATTCAATCAATACAATAAAGCTGTCATCGGTTTATGATAATCGCGACAATCTATATTTCCCTACAAGAGGCAAAGTAATAAACTTTTCTATTGAGACTGCATTATTCACATCGCCCGATGCCGTACCTTTTTCAAAAGCATATTTGGATTTCCAATCAAACTATACACTCGGTAGAAGCACATTAAGACCACGACTACTATTGGGTTTTGCTGACAGGACTTTACCGCAAAATGAATTTTTTAATTTAGGTGGCGAAGACTTATTCTATGGAATGCGGGAGAATGAATCGAGAGGTCGGCAAATAATACTCGGTTCATTGGAATATCAGTACAAGGCGCCGTTCAAAATATTATTCGATACATATTTTTCATTTAGATATAATTTGGGAACTACTTGGGAATATCCCGAAGCAATTAAATTTGCAACTTTAAGACATGGTGTTGGTTTTAGTATAGGACTTGATACTCCTATTGGTCCTGCTAAATTCTCTTTGGGTGAAGCATTTTTCTTTACTAAAAAACCATTCAAGACAATTTTCGGTTATATGCTAATGTATTTTTCCATAGGTGTTAAAATATAGTTTTTTTTATATTACTCTATCTGCCTCCATCAATTTGCTATTGCACATAAGGACAGAGCGGGCTGTTTCAATAGCCACGTGCTAGCGTGTGGGGAAAAAGATAAAAAGCAATGGTTTATCTAATAAAACCCAATATCTAACTCCCAATATCATTCCTACAACAGCAGGAATCTTTCCATTGCCATTGCGGCAAAAGAAAAAGAAATGCAAAAGGCATAATATATAACCGCATCCTTCAGGGTGCGGTTTTATTTTCGGCTGTTTTTAACCCTTCTGTTTTTCAGTTCCTCACCCCAGCCCTCTGGATATGTATTGATGTTATAAGTATTATTATTTTGTTTATTATATGTTGCAAATATGTTAATTTGCATTTTTGTTATTGAAAAATGATTAGAAGATTATGATAGTTAGAGAATTAACCGAGCCGAAGAGTATCGTTGTCGTTGGTGCATCTAATGATGTACATAAACCCGGTGGCAAATTATTAAAGAATTTGCTTGATTATGATTATGAAGGCGAAATTTATGCAGTTAATCCCAAGGAAGATGATGTTCAGGGTTTAAAGTGCTATAAGTCCGTAGCTGATTTGCCTGATGTGGAACTTGCGTTTATTGCAATAGCGGCAAAGTATTCGGAAGATACGATTAATGTGTTGGCTGATGATAAAGGGACGCGTGGGTTTGTTATTCTGTCTGCGGGCTTTAGTGAAGTGGGCGATGAAGGGCGGCGTTTGGAGGAGAGAATCGCCGCAAAAGTTGAGAGTGTTGGCGGCACCTTGATTGGACCTAACTGTATCGGCGTATTGACTCCGAGTTATGCCGGTGTTTTTGCCGGACCTATCCCAAAATTAAATCCGAAGGGTTGTGATTGTGTTTCGGCTTCTGGTGCAACTATGGTGTTTATTCTTGAGACGGCAATACCTATGGGATTATCTTTTGCGAGTATTTATTCTGTCGGCAATAGTGCGCAAATCGGTGTTGAGGAAGTGTTGGAATATTGGGACGAGACCTTTGACGCTGGGGCGAGTTCGCGGGTAAAATTGCTGTATATGGAGCAAGTAAAAAAGCCGGAGAAATTATTGAAGCATGCTCGCTCTCTCATTGAAAAGGGTTGCCGTATTGCTGCCGTAAAAGCCGGAACAACTGATGCCGGCTCACGTGCTGTGTCGTCTCATACGGGGGCGTTGGCGGGTTCGGATACAGCTACTGATGCTTTGTTGAGGAAAGCGGGTATTGTCCGTTGTTACAGTCGCGAAGAATTGGTCTATGTTGCGGGCATTTTGCAACATAAGGAGCTGGAAGGCAAAAATATAGCCGTGATTACTCATGCGGGTGGTCCGGGGGTATTGCTGACGGACGAGCTGACGCGTGGCGGGTTGAACGTGCCTCATATTGAGGGCGAAGCCGCCGCCGAGTTGAAATCGAAGCTCTTCCCGGGTTCGTCAGTTGCCAATCCGATTGATTTTCTTGCTACTGGAACTGCTGAACAGTTAGGGACAATATTGGATTATGTTGATAATAAGTTTGCTAATATTGACGGTTCGGTTGTGATATTTGGAACGACAGGAATGTGGGACGTTAGCAATGTATATGATGTACTGCACGATAAGATGAATACTTGTCGTAAGCCGATATTTCCGGTGCTACCTTCTGTGGTTCAGGCGGGTGATGCCATAAAGCATTTCGAGTCTTTGGGCAGGATTGCTTTTACCGATGAAGTTATGCTTGGGAAGGCGTTATGCAAGGTGCAAAACGCGCATAAGCCATTTGCCGTAAACGGAAAAATAGAGATTGATACAAAGGCGATTCGCAAGGTTATTGACGGCAATGATGAGGGTTATCTTAGTCCTGATGATGTGCGTAGTTTACTTGTGGCGGCGGGAATCAGTCATACTCGGGAATTTGTAGTTACTGATATATCCCAAGCAGTAGCAGTTGCAGAGAAAATCGCTTTTCCGCTTGTGATGAAAGTGGTCGGTCCCGTGCATAAATCCGATGTGGGCGGTGTGCGTTTGAATATCGAAAGCATCGAAGATGTAAAGAAAGTTTTTGCCGAGTTGTTCTCAATTGATGATGCAAGTGGCGTTCTTATGCAAGAAATGCTGAGTGGTACGGAAGTATATGTCGGGGCAAAGCGAGAGGATTCTTCGCATTTGATTTTATGCGGTCTGGGTGGAATATTTGTTGAAGTGCTGAAAGATGTTTCAGCGGCAATAACACCTGTCGGTAAAGAGGAAGCCGAATATATGCTTAAGAATATCAAAGCGTATGACATTATTAAGGGTGTGCGCGGACGCGAAGGTATGAATGAGGAATTTCTTGCAGATGTAATTATTCGCGTGAGTGCATTGGTGGAGGCGGCTCCTGAAATAGCCGAGATGGACATTAATCCTTTATTGGGTACGCAGGAGTATGTAAAGGCAGTTGATGCGAGGATATTATTGAAGAAATAGGGGATAGTCCCGAGTGCTTGCTCGGGTTAATTTGCATTTATTTTTATACCGCACCCTGAAGAATGCGGTTATAAGAATAAACATACTATCCCCTTCCTACTCTTTGCATTATATCACCAATAAGGTGAATGCAGGTAACCAAACAAAAAAGACTGCCTTGCTCGGCAGCCTTTTTAAATAGTGATAACAATTATTTAATGCTTAAAATGGCGCATACCCGTAAAGACCATTGCAATACCAAGTTTATCGGCAGCAGCAATAACTTCTTCGTCTCGAATTGAGCCGCCCGGCTGGATAACAGCAGTAGCACCGGCTTCAGCGGCTTGCTCCACGCCATCAGGAAATGGGAAGAAAGCATCGGAAGCGCAAGCACTGCCTTTCAAATCAAGTCCCATCAACTCCGCTTTTGCAACGGCAATCCTTGCCGAATCAACACGGCTCATTTGCCCTGCACCAACGCCAAGTGTGCGGTCGTGTGCCGTGTAAACTATTGAATTGGATTTGACGTGCTTGCATACTCGCCAACTGAACATTAATGCTTTCATTTCCTCTTCTGTGGGTTGGCGTTTTGTAACTACACGAAGTTTTTCTTCGTTCAATAATTTTGTATCCGTCTGCTGTCTTAGATAGCCGCCCGTAACAGATTTCAAGTCATAAGAAATATGCTCTCTCAAAGCATTGTAATCGGCTACAATCAAACGTCTATCGCGTTTCTTTTGTAATACTTCGAGAGCGGCTTCGGTAAACTCCGGTGCAATTATCAGCTCCGTAAATATACCGTGAACTTTTTCGGCAAATTCTTTGTCAACCAGACGATTGACGGTAATAATTCCTCCAAATGGTGAAACCGTGTCTGTAGCAAATGCCTTATCCCAAGCATCAAGCAGAGTGTCTGCGGTAGCTACGCCGCAAGGATTCGTGTGCTTGATAATCGCAACAGTCGGCTCTTCATCGAATTCCAATATTAACTTTGCGGCAGAATCAATATCAATAATATTATTATACGAAAGCTCCTTACCATGCAGTTGCTTAAATATATTATGGAACTCACCGTAAAGTACAGCGGCTTGATGCGGGTTTTCGCCGTAACGCAAGCTCTGAATTTTCTTCATAGGAATTGAAAATTTATCCGGTTCAGTCATTTTTGTTTGCTTGCGCAAATAATCGGAAATCAGTGTGTCATAATATGCAGTATGTGTAAATACATCAGCGGCAAGTTCCAGACGGTATTGCTCGTTAATTGTACCGCTGTCTTTTAGCATCTCTAATATTTCGCTATATCTTTCGGGATTGGTTACGGGAGCAGTCCAGAGGTAATTCTTTGCGGCGGCGCGTAGCATACCCGGTCCGCCAATATCAATGTTTTCAATCATTTCATCGTGAGGTAGCTGTTTTTCAAGAGCCGCTTCAAACGGATATAAATTGACAACGAGTAAGTCAATAGATTCCAAGCCATGAGTCTTCATCTGTTTGACGTGTTCCTCATTATCCAATACGGCGAGCAAACCTGCATGAATCTTTGGGTGCAAGGTTTTGACTCTTCCGTCCATAATTTCCGGGAAGTCCGTTAAATCCGAGATACTTCTAACGGGAATACCGGCATCGGCAATGGTTTTCATAGTGCCGCCGGTAGAAAAAATCTCAATATCAAGAGCCGCTAACTCTTTAGCGAAATCAATAATTCCGTTTTTATCAGAAACAGATATCAATGCTCTTTTGATTTTGTGTGTGTCAGCTGTCAGCATAGTAATTTCCTTTTAAAAAATAATGTTAATATTCTAAATATTTCAAAACCTCACCGGCAAGATAAAACGAACCGCATATCAGCAGGGGTTCGCCTAACTTATTTGCATAGATATAGGCATCAATAACATCTTTGTAATATGTGTATTCAATATCAGCCGCCTGTGCAATTTTCTCAAATTGAGCTCCATCTGTTGCACGCTGATTATCCGGTGTAGTAAAGACAAAACGTCCAGCTATCGGAAGCAATTCATTGAGCATAGCAGGAATATCTTTATCATTCATAGCCGCAAATAATATATTGAATTTTGAATCCTTATACTTTGAATTCAATATAGTTTCTTTCAATGCTTTGATACTTGCAGGATTATGCGCTCCGTCCAGTATCACCGGCGGCTTTTTACTAATGAATTCAGTCCTTGCTCGGAAAAATATATTATCACGCATATATTCAACTCCGGCTTCAATGTCGGGACCTCTGATTTCCAGTTCTTTCTGCAAATTGTCTGCGGCGGCAATAACAAGGCGGAGGTTCTCAATCTGATGTTGTCCCGGAAGTTTAAAATGCACGGTAAACGTTTCGTTTTGAATATTCAATTCCAGAACTCGATTGAGCGAATGAGTGAATTTGGTTATCTTTGGTAATGTATAATCACCGGCAAAAATAAGCGGTGCCGAAACAGCATTTGATTTTTCTACAAATATATTCTTTATTTCATCTTCGTCATTCATCACCACAACGGGAATATTGTTTTTAATAATACCCGCTTTCTCTTCGGCTATTTCAGCAATTGTATTTCCGAGATATTCGCTATGGTCATTGTCAATTGCAGTAATAACGGATAGCACCGGTGTAA
>Ga0256846_1000365_pt1 | contig 19066 bp, 23 predicted proteins | sample TevniametaG_FD_189098 | JGI IMG/M metagenome (GOLD analysis project Ga0256846, IMG submission 189098) | Tube worm associated microbial communities from hydrothermal vent at the East Pacific Rise, Pacific Ocean - Tevnia | ecosystem: Host-associated > Annelida > Integument > Unclassified ...
GCCGCTTTCTTAGAGCTGGATGTGAATCTATCTACCGATTTACTGGCTTTATCTCTAGCTCTGGCTCCTAACTCTTCCGCTTTTGCAGCCTTTTTTGCGGTTGCCGTAAGCTTCTCTATGTCTTTGCCGACTTCTTTCAATTCTCCTTGAGCTTTATCGGCATCAGCATCCACTTTAATGACATAATTACGCTTACTCATGGTTAAGTCCTTTCATCAACCTTTTGTGCCGCTTCTCTTTCTCTTGATTAAAGAGCGAATCGACCAAAGCTAGTCCACCTGCGACCCACACCGGCAAAGTACGTGTGCCCATATTAGAGTCGAATGGCATATGGGTCAAGCCCATCAAGTGGTGCTGATTAATCAAGAACCTTGTCCTCACAGTCTTTTTAGGCTTGCCTGCTGGGGCGCAGCCTTTACTCCACTTCTCACAGGACTTACAGAAGTGTTCAATAAAGAAGCAACCTCCAGCAGCAAACACCTTCTCACATTGTTCTCGGCTCGGGGGGTTGTCAGCATCTTCCCACAGAAAACAGCCAGTTTCGTTCCCATTAGCGTCAATGCTACTTGGAGCACACGCTTTTGGTTGCCAGTTCTCTGCAAATAGATGTCGCACCCCCCAGATTAGTTTTTTCGTTCACCTTTGACGCGCTGCGGGAGGAAGAACTCAAGGATGGCATTAACAATTACCGCTCGCATCTTGTAAGGCAAGGTTTTAAGAGCTACTTCTGACACCTCTACCTTGCGTACCTGCCCATCTTTAGGGCAGAGAGGCCCTTCAACGTAGAAAGAGCTGTCTACGCCTGTCCAACCCTCGCCATAAAGGCTGTTCTTAGACCCTAGATGTAATGCAGCCTCTGTAACCAATATAGAATGCCACAGCAGATCTATCTTGCCCTTATCTTCTGGAGATAGGTTCTTGGGGTCTTCTCCCTTAATCTTCTCAACCTCATCACGAACCTTCTGTCTTACTTGATCTAAGTAGGTCTCTTCCTCATCAATTAGGTCTCGCAGTTTTAGCACTATAACCTTATCTCTGTACTCTATAGTAACCTCTTCGAGAAGGCTTGTAGTGCCTTGTTCACAGCTTTTAATCTTTTTATCCATCACGTCTCCTTAAGTTGATGCTGGGGTTGCACTTGCAGAAACTGTAGTTACAGCCATTATAGGGTTAGTTCCATCATATCTGCACTGGAAGCTTCCTTCTTCCATGTAGATGCCGCCGTCATCTGATAGCGCTGGTCTCTCAGTGATAACAATACGGGAGTCTATCTGTAAAGAGTAATTGGTACCACTGAACGCAGGGCCTGTGTATTTGATTCTTAACGGTGTATCATTAAGGTTTTTGAACAGGTCAAACATCTTGGAAGCAGTCCCACCTGAACCGTCAGATACATCAAGTCTTCGTGTTATTTTACCAGTAGCTTTAATCTCACCAAAAGGAAGTTGCACGAAAGTATCATTACCAAGCTGTCCCGCTTGTGTCGGAGAGCTTAATACGGTGTTCTCAAGGGCGAATTCCCATTTAACGAAGTTTGACAACGCTGTCCCCGTTGGAAGCTCTAGTGAAACAGCACAATTAGGTGATTCCCAGAACTTGGGGCGTCCAGATATCAAAGAGAAGCTTGGCGTATCCATAGTCTTGTCTTCAACAATCTTACCACCTATCAGAGATGCTTCAAAGGTCATAGTTCCATTGACCTCTCCAGACAGCTTCAAAGACTTAATGCGGCAGCCTGCTATTTTATATCGTTTAGCTCCGCCTATACAAGCTGAAAAGCTTAAACCAAGAGTTGGCTCATCCTTTTGAGGCACAAACAAGTGGGTATATGGCACAGATGACCCTGTACGTGTTACTTTAGGCAGCGCGTTTGCCAAGATAATTAAGAAAGCATCGTCTGTTCCAACGATAGGGACTGGGCCTGTTAAGGTTAGAGTTGAAGATTCAAAGCCTTCATTGATGTCATCAACATGCTGATAAGGGTTACCACGTGTCAATGCGTGATCGATTATCTCTCTTGAGTATGCGGGTGGATCTATCTTCTGTAGCAATAGAAATTTCGCTGGAGCGTTCCAAGTTCCAAACGAAACGCTATCTATTGCGAACCCTATTGTGTTGTTATACTTCTTAAATACGGCCATTTAAGCCTCCTTTGCTTGATTAATCTCTTCTTGTGTGGCTTTCCTCATAAAAGTACTAGAGATAGCCGCCTTAAACGCCCCTTCACTGCTTAAAAGTATAGCTTTAGGGACATCTCCAGCCTCATACCTCTTGTCTCCATAGTACCATACAGTGTTACCAGCGACATGCGTCACCCAAAGTTGATTCTCTTTAGGCTTGTCTTTTATCTTTTTGTCCATCACGTCTCCTTAAGGCCACTGAGTAGCCTTATTTAATGTTAATTCCAACGTCTCTGTGGCATTCAAAGTCTATTTGCACACCAACAGAGCCTGTTTCAGCTGTTATTTCTTCAGGGATAAACATTGAAATCCCTTTTACTAGCGAGATAATATCGCTAAAACCGTCAACGTCACTCTCTTCGAGCCATTTGCCTAGTGAGGCGGCATGGTCGCGAGCGAAACGGATCGTCTTTCCTTTATCTCCAGTGCCACCCCATACAAGCAAAATTCTTGCATTAAACACTGCAGGATAACGGTACTGAGATCCACTATGGGCAGCACCAGCATCCGCAATTCCACCAGTCTTGCTAACGAACAGGGTGAATATTGATGGATGTGTTGCACCTACAGCGTTTATTGCTGCAGTATCATGTATCTCTCCATATATCCGCTCAGCTCCGGCGTTACCAAAGTAGTGATTACCGCCGCTGGCGTCATTGTTCCATGCCTTTATCTCTGAGACAAGGCTATCTACAAACTCGTTTAAGATTCCCATGTCTCTCCTATCAAGTTATCTAGGTATTTGACAAGCACATTATCTATCTCTGTTGCATAACGAGGCATTATTCCCAACACCTCTCTACGTTTTCCTCTTAGCCCTTGTGGTCTATTGTGATATTTAACATAGTCAAGGTTGGTTCCAAACAGAAACGTCTTCTTATCTTGCACCAAGAACTGATCAGGGGTTGCGCTTTGAGATATCTTTGTCAACGAAGCCTTCAGTCTCCCTGTAGCTACTAAAGGATCTGTCTTTTGCCCGTGCTTGCGCTTTTCTTTTAACGTTGAGGCCGCAAGGCGAGGCCACCGTCCACTCGGCCCCCGTTTTTGGGCAAAGTTACTGGCGATGGCTCTCGCTACGACTTTACGAACCTGCTTCCAGCAAGGCAAAAAGGTTTCCAGTCGCTTAGCTATTTCAGAAAGAGACTTAGAGACTCCGTCATCTTTAACAGTTAAGCGTATTTCAGGAAGATACATCTATGAAGTCCACCCTAAATCATCTTGGATTTCTTGGGTTCCGTCTTTATCGCTTCGCTGGTCATCCCAGAATGCTGTGGTTTTAAGTGTTGCAGGCGCATTTACGGGTCCGCATCCGACCTGTGGTACGCTCGGGTATACAGTAATGCCTTCTTCTATGGTTTTAAGCCAAGCCTTGAAGGTACGACACCACTCCCAAACCCTGTCTTGAACAGCTTGTGATAATCCACCAAAGGATGCTCTGCTTGTCAGTATTTCACAAGCTACACCATTGGCAATATTACCATCTATCTCAGCGTTCTCTTGAGGGTCTGTTGACCAAGACTGGGTTGGATAGTCTCTTCTTGCATACCCCGCCTTATGAAAGGCTGGCATAACAGCTGTCGCTGACACATTCTTAATGATACTGGCTACCTCAGATTCACTGTAAGACGCCAAAGGGTCTGTATCAGACAAAATCACAAGGTCTTTCAGCTTTAATTGTATATAAGCAACTGTCAAAGCCACCTCTACCTCCTGCGCTTCTTGCTACGCTTCTTATTAAAGATAGCCTTAACACCTTTCTTCATTTTAGCGCCAAGAGTGTCAACCTTGTTAATGGCACCGTTAGGCACTTGGGTTACCTTTGTAGGGGTATCAGTATCAAACAGCCCTTGCATCTCCTCTAAGGCGCTCTCAGCCTCTTGTATGGCTACCTGAATGCGTGCCCTGTCCTCGTTTGAGATAGTCGTGCTTTGTAGCAATTCGCGCATAACTGGGAGTTCACCATTCTCAGCTACGTACCAATCGATAAACTCCTTACCAGTCAAGGGCTTTCGTTCTGTTATTCCCTCTTCATTAACAAACTCAACTTCAAGCTTGATTCCGGTATCGCCTGCTAGTTTGTAAAACTTCATGTTATTCTCCTTTTAAGGAGGAGGGGTTGTTACGCCCCTCCTCAAGGCCACTGAGTAGCCTAAGCTATTGCGTTTTTAATGTAATATCCTGCGCCAGTGTCAACGGTTTCAACCGTATACCACCAACGGCCTTCTAAATAAGCTGCACCAGGCGGATCTAAGAACAAGTCTTTCATTGCGGGAGCAGTATTAGAACTGTTGCCAAGTTCGTCATAGACCATAGTTAAGAGAGCAGAAGTAGAGTTTTTAGTTACCATACTAGGAACATAGCCCATCCAAAGGTGTTTACCCCAGACAAAGTCGACAGTGCCTGATAGTTCCAGTCCACCGCCCATATATTGAGCTGAGCCTACGAGGAACTTGTCTACACCAAAGATTTGAGCCAACACCTGTGCACCAGCGCGAATACCAGCGGTTACACCGACTGGAGCCTGAAAACCGACAAGCTTCTGTATAGCAGGGTGAGCCATCAAGGTCTGATACACACCATAACTACAGCCTATAACGTTGGCTTCATGTTGACAGCCCTTCATTACGGCAGCTTGAGCGGCAGCTATATCACCAATAGGATCTGAAGTTGTGGGCTTGTCCCACTGATCGTTACCAGCTAAGGTTACACCGCTAAAAGGCGATGAGGTGCCTACACAAAGCTCTGAAACTGCGAATTCGTGAGCCTTGCGCAACACTTCATTGATAGCAGCTACGTGCACTTGTTTAACCTCGAGGCCTCCATCAGGGGTTTGAAGGTCAACATTTGCTATCATGGCGCTCATCTTGTTACACTTAGCTGTAAAGGTTTTCTTGTTTGCACCTACTTTAATGGCTGAGGCAACCGCTTCAGGGGCTGCTTCAGTGGCAATATTGAGCAGGCTTGTCTTATCTATAGACCAATATTCACCAACGTTGCTACTAACGCTTACAGCGGGTGCAATTCCAAGACCTATGAAGTTCTTCATATCTTGGAAGTTTGCCTTACTGAAAGAAGTCAGCGGCTTGCTAATCGCATAAGGTCGTCCCATCGTATCCTCCTAAGAATATTGTACAGGGCCGAGCCAAACACCAATGACGACATCGCCGTCGGCACTACCAGCCTTGTAGATATAACCGCAAGCATACTTGCCAGCTCCAGCGGAGTAAGCTTTGACTTTACCGTCTGTATCAGCTTCAACGAAGCCTACTGCAGTAGCACCGCTTACGGTGAAGTTTACCAGTTTGCCCTGTATTGGTATATAGGGCACGTTCTCGCCTTTTACGGCCTTAGAAAGCTCAAGCACTCCACAAGGGAGATCTGAACTTGAGTCTGCATAAGTAATCTTGTCGCCAGTTCGTTTGACGACCCTATACTGTACAGACGCTGTGTTTTCATCCCAAATACCAGAAGCTAACTCATGGTCTCTGGGGGCGGGAGCGGTAGTTATAGACATTACGCCTCCTGTGCGTTTATTTCTTCGGCAGCCAAGCGTTGCGCATAGCCAAGACGAGCAGCATCACCCTCTATGCCGTTTAGGCGTGGGTCGTTTGCGCTTAAAAGCTCAGTAGCCTTTTCTTGAATCTTGTCACCAACAGACATGTTCCTCTTGTCAGGATGAGGGACAGCGGAAGCTGTAACCTCTGTATCTTCAGGGGGAGACATGCCCATCTCTTTCACCTTATTGATAATCGCCACAAGGGCAACCATAAGAGCATCAAGCATTGCAGTTAGAGTATCCTGATCTGGAGCCTCTTCTTTCACTGCCTTATTCAAGGAATTGACTGCCTTAGCAACCTCTTCCTGAACATCTTTAACAGCTGCGTCGCCCTCTGCTTCTGCAAGGTTTAAGCTTTTGACAGCAGAGAGTAATTGAGCCTGTACTCCACCGTCTTTTGTAGTGATAGCTTTCGCTATAGACGATATGCTATTAATGGCAAACGGAGGCAAGGTATAGCCGTCCGCATTAGGCTCTTTAAGAGTGCGAATAACGTTTGACAGCAGCATCTCTCTGCGCTCCGCCCTTAACACCCTAAGCTCTGCTTCTAAATCTTTACCTGTACTACGAGGTTTCTTCTCGAAGTGGTGTCTCACAACTGACAAGGTTTGCTCTTCAGCAGGTGTTTCATCTGCTTTGGGAGTCTTTTCTTCAGTCTTAATCTTCCAGCCTGTTGACTTTTCGATCTCAACAGGTTCGCCCAAAGCTTCAAAAGCGTTTTCCTTGTCTACTGTAAAGGTGTAACCCTGTACTTCAGAGCTAGAATCACCAGCCTCGTCGTAGACCTCGAAAATGACGTAGTTGCCACCGTCTGACATAACCACGTCCCTGACGTATACATCTGTAACTTCCAGCTTCTCGATAAGCGCGCCACGAAGGTTCTCGCGGAGAGACTCAAGAGATATACTGGACAGCTCCATATGAACCGCCTTAGGGGTTTTCTTACCCATATTGTTCTCCTTCTTGTTTGTCTTAAGGCCACTAAGTAGCCTTGTGTTTTTGAATAGTTTGGAGTCTTTAGCTAAAAACCAGCTTGAACTAGAGAGAGTCAAGCTCTCTTTAGCCTTTACTGGAGAGCCTATCGGAGCCAAAAACGGCTCAGCAGGAGTGTTTAATAAGGCAATAGACGATAACACCCATGTGTCAACCGCTTCTCCAGTTGCTTTATTAATCATCTGACGCTTAACTGACGCAGACGTATACGCAAACCTGCCATTATCTACGGCTTCTTTGCCAAGTTTGTTAAGTTCTATCTCAGCTATCAAGACTGGAATACCAACTGTCTCAGGGAGCTGAGATTCGCCTAGTCGCAAGCCAGTAACTTTGCCAAACCTTGACAAATCTAGGTAACTTTTAGCTCTCTGAGGGTCTTCAGCCATGTGTCCGACGTCAACAAACACCTCTCTGCCAAGCACGTTATCCTCAAAGTTGGCCATGATATCCTTAAAATCTTGTTCAGAAAAGCTAAATCTACGCCCATCCTCTAGTTGGACATCAAGAGCAATGAGAAGTTCTACCTCTATAGTAGCATCGCTCACGCTTGACAGGTTACACGCTTTAGCTATAACCTTAACCTGCTCTTGGTTCATCTATCCTCCTTAAATAAAGCCAGCTGGTCTGGCGAGCCCTTCTTTGTCGGCTTTTTACTGCTTAACACTGTCGCTACAGGCTCTTGAGACGACTTGTATAACCGCGCTCCTGTGATATTGTGTATCCAATCTTGCTCTTCACTAGAAAGCGGCTTGTCCGACTTCCACTTGTCTATAACAGCGTTCAACACTGACAGCTGAGCAGCTTGCATATGGCGAGATATTTCCTTATAAGCTAGACGTACAGTGCCGTCAACCTTTAAGAAGTTAAAATCAAGCATTGGCTTAACGATATAGTTGTTAATAACCTCAACTACTTGCTCTAAAATAGCGTTTTGGACTAGCCCAAGTAGCTCACCATGAGTTTCAGCCTCTGACTTAGTGCCATGTTCACCCTCAAGTATGGTTCGTTGTGGTACCAATAAAGCCATTACTATCTCAGCCTTTAGCATATTGTTACCCTTTTCAAACAATGGAGCCCTATCTGAAGTCGAAAGCTCTCCAATCTTCCATAATGAAGCGCCTTTGTCGTCCTTTAAGCTTGGAATAACCGCTGGTGCCCCATTTCTAGTGTTCTTTGCCATTCGCTTTGCAAGTTCAACGTTGTTAATCTTACTGCCACTGGAGGTCTGAGAGTCTCCAGGAGGGTATTCAACTATCAAGGAGGGGTTTGCACGCCTAGACATCCATACAGCGAAGTCGCCATACAACATTAATTGTCTCCGCCTCCACGCCTCATAAGCTACAGCCAATTGTGCCGTTCCATATCTGTCTGATATCTCTCCACCCCAAGTTAGTAAAGCAGCCTTGTGCTTGTTAACATCAAGGAACACCTCTCCACCGTTAGGGTTGGTAACCTTGAAGCCTGCAAACGATCCATAGTCCTTACCTTTTGTGCTTTGCTCAAGAATTATTGTGTCAGACCAAGACAATAATACCGGATCTCTTGGCAGAATTGCCTGCTCTTTACCAAGCTCTTTCTTAAGCCAACGTAATTCAAGGCCTGCAAAACCAAAACCAACACCCCACAGCAGCTTGCTAACCGTATCACCAAGAACACCAGAGTTTATTAGATACTGCTTAACAAACTCGACCTGCGCTTGAGTCTCTCCAGTAACAGATATCTTGCTTTGCTTGACAGGTAATGTAAGCATCCTATATGCAAAGCTAACTATAGGGTCATATATCATCTCAAGTAGCTGTGCATATGTTGGGTTTACTGCCCTAACTTTCTTTGAAACCTCACCATCACCAGAAACCTCGCTTACAGTAACCAAAGTTTCCTCTTGAACACCCTCCTGCTTCTTCTGGCGAGCGAACATATCTCTAAACCTCATTAATGTCCTCCTATAACCCTAAACGAGACTTCAGCGCACTCTGTTCGGCTATTATAGCGCTTACGCCCTCATCAGGGGGTAGAATTTCCATAGTTGCCTGTCTTGGAGCCATCACCTCATTGCAAAAACAATAAAACAATGCCTCAGCCCTATCAGGACTAGCAAGGCCACTCGGGAGCCTCGCCTTCCTTGATAACTTAGACTCAAGGCTTAACAACCCTTTCACTGTTTGTTTCTTTCTTATTGAAGCTAATTGCTCTATCAACATCTGATCTTCTGGAATATCTAACTCTCCTCTTTCAAACTTATCTCTCAGATAGTAAGCTACATGGCTTATAATAGTGTCATACTCAGCAGAAAGTGAAACCTTATTGTTCTTTATGGGTATAACCCTATCTCCATGCTTCTCTTTTAACAATCCAGCTATCGCAGCCCCCTCGCCTATCGCGTCTATACAAACTACAGATGTTGGGAATTTCATTAATAACTGTTCTATCTTCTCTATTAGAGTCCCTGCCCATGAATTCTTCTCACCTATGTATGCAGCTTCAATTGTTACACGCCCCCCTTGACGAAGCATAATAACAGTCTCGTCTCCACCAAAGCTTGCAACATCTACACCTATAACTATAGGGTCGCCTGGTAAGATGTTATGCCTAACGGCCTCCATAATTGACGGGAATGTCAATAAAGAGTCATCAGCCCCTTCTGGAAACAATCCCAACACGTTAGAGGCAAACCAATTATCAGGCTGATATAGCACATCTTTCCACATAAAGGCATTATTAGTACCTTTAGAACATGGTTTACAGTGCTGTATTAGCATCTTTTCAACCCATTTACCAGAGATAGCTGATGGGATTATTGGATCTGCACCCTTCAAATACCTCTTAATGTTTGGGTGATCTAAGCAAGAAGCTGTGATATGCTCACATTCAACCTTGTTTGATAGTGCAAATAACGCCCCTGTGGCTTGTATAGGGTTAGCAAACCAGACCTGACAACAATGTCCAGTCGAGGTGGCATTGTCCATTGCATCATAAACAGAATCGTCTATCCCTTGTGAATCATCTCCTATTGAAAGCACGTAAGCAGCATGTTCTCCAAATGCGCTAAACGCCTTCTTCTCCACAGAGGTCTTTCTTGACTGTGGAGCAAGCGTCTTTATATCAGTGTTACCGCTCTCCTTGTCCCCTTTCCATGAAGTTGCATATAACGCTCCACCAAAACTCACTTCATCCCTCAAAACCCTAAACTCTTTCCAGAACTTGTCTCTTAAGTGCGTGTAGGTAGGCCCAGTAATTATGATTATTGTCTCTGGCTGATACCTTATCCACCATAAGAACGCTAAACGAGGCTCAAACCATGTCTTACCTATAGAGTAGCCACCAGTGCATACAACATACTCTTTCCTCTCCTTGAATACAGCCCTTAATAAATCAGCTTGCCAAGACAAAGGCCTTACCTTATAAAGCTTATGAAACATTGTTACGGGGTCGTTGTCTATGGCTTTACGCACCATTGAGAGCTGGTTATCTGTCATGCCCCTTCTACCATTGCCTTTACAGTTGTTTCAACGTTAACCTCTACCACATCAGGGAGTTTCCCAGTTTCAAGCAATACGGTAAGCTGCCGCAAGGCTTCAGCGTCAAGCAATACACCTCTTAAGTAGGCTAAGTTGATTCTTCCGTGTTCTACTATTGCAAGCTCACCCTTACATAAGGATTCAGAGGCCTCTCTGCCGCTTACAGGACTAAAGAATGTTGCTCCTTCTCTTTTATATCTATAAAGTTTCATCTCTCTCCTCTGTTAACAAAAGAAGACGTAGCGACGCTAGGATAAACAACGACAGCACCGCTACGCCTCCGTGAACCCAGAACCCGAATCACTAATCTTCAGCCTTTACTTTCTTTTTTTAGTACAGCTTTAGCAGTCTCAACCAGCACATCAGCAAGTCCTTTATTCGCATTGCGGCTAAAGTTCTCACCACCTTGATGGTTTAAGGTTCTGAAATAGCCATACTGACGCTCAAGAACCCAAGCTCTTGAATGCCAATCCTCATCCCCTAAATCCTTAAGCTCATCCAAAAGCTTTAATTCTCCTTGAGCTATCGCAGCATGATACTCAAGTATCCACTCATAATAAGGCGACTCCTCTCCCTTTTCCTCTACGTCCATCTCCCAGCTACGTAAAGTCGTAAATGAAAGTCTTGATGCTCTACAGCTTAAAACTCTACCGCACCCCTTCTTAGCTAACTTGATAAGGTTAGCCCTCTTCTCAGGACTACGCTCAAAAGCTGAAGGCTGCCCTGCTCGAGGACGCCTTGAATAATCCTTCTGTACCTTGAATTTCCTTACAGTTGAAACCCCCTTCGCCGTCTTTTTTGGTTTCGTTCCCATTATTCCTCCTCAAAGCGAGGCAGGGCCACTGAGTAGCCCCGCCTTCCATTTCTATTTATTATGCTTCGCCTTCAACTTATTCAAGTGCAACTCAAATGCGGCACTTGACAAAGCACGTTTAGCGACATGCTTCTTGTTGGCAAGCTTTAGTTTCCTTAATCGATTAATAAGCTCGGTCAAAAGCTTTGCAGGGATCTTTGGCCACTCATGCTCTGGGTGTTCAAGGGCGTATTCGTGAACGGCATCGCGAGCTAAAACAGAGATAGCTACAATGGCGTCTCTTACTGACTTTGACTTAATGTTACCGAGAGCCTTATTGATTATACCGCCAAAGATGAATAGGGAAGCACTGATAATGATTATACCAGCACTTACAAGAAGATGCTCTGTGTTCGTAGACGAACAAGCAACGGTTGACACCAGCGTCAAGCTGGCAGCCAACGCCAACACCTTCTTTGTGGTTAGACTCATATGGCCTCCTTTGTCTTTGTTCCAACATGCGGCTTAGTCTTAAATTTGTTCCTCTCTATCTTCTGCAGCATCGCAACCATCTTTGGGACAGAGCTATAATCTGGGAAAGAAAATGCTACTTGATCGCCAACTTGAACTCGGTAAGCCTTGAATATTGCACGAAGAGTGTTCTTATAAAGATTAGCTTGCGACACAAACCAAGCTGAGACATGCTCAAGCTCTTCTGCGCTGGAGGGTAACCAATATCCTACTCCAGGAAGACTAAGAACTGGCACCTGATCTTCGTGCCTGAGAACATTGACCCAATACCTGAATTCGCGCTCATCTAAATAATAGACACGCTCCTTAGTGTTGTATCTATCTAAAAAGGATTTGACAATCTCTTTGTTTGGCTTAGCGTTAGACTCTCCCGTAGGGATACACGTCAATAAAGCCCTAAGAAAGTCATTGTCTTTCTCTGAGCGGTTTCTAGCGTTATTTAGCTTGTACATCTTATTACTCCTTTGTTTGTTTCTCTCTTCCTTATTAAGATTATAGCGAACTTTTAGAGTTTGTCAAGGGGGTCGCAAAGATATTGCTTGACATCACCTGAATTTAGCCTATAATCACTCATTAACAAGTAACGCGAAAGGAGAAATAATGCGTAAACCCAACCAAACAAAAGTTGACACCGACGAACTTGCAGTTGCCCGTCTTGGAGCCAGAGAAAACCTTAACGAATTAAACAGAAAAACTAAAAACCCAGAAGAACATGAAAAGATTCTCTGGATATCTCGATACTTAGACACCACAGAGAACCTGATTCGCTCATTACTCAAAGGGCAAGGATTCCCTCAAGAAGTAAGTGATGAAATACTAGACGCACTCTCCTTTCCAAGTAAGAACTAGCGTTCTTATTACTCTCTCTAAAGCCTCCCGTAACAGGGGGGCTTTCCTTTTGTTTGCAAAACCTAGTCGCGTAGCTAAATATTGCAACACACTCTCGTAAAACTTAGTTGCTATATAAGCCCTGTATCCCTTTATTAAGCAATAGAACTCCCATACAAGAGCATTCACCTCGTAAAAGTATGGCTACGCCCTAGAAAACAGTCCACTGAGTAGCTTCCAAATGATGCTTTTAGCATGGCATCAAATATACTGCGCAGAACCGACTCAAAGAAAGTCGTGCACTTTAGCTGCCAGCTTGTGGGCGCGTGTCCTACGCATCGTCTGTAACGTCTCTGATGTTCAATTCAAAGGGTTTATACCTTTAACGCACTCAAAGGCTTATATGGGTATACTGACGCTTATTCTCAGCGAAGTTTATTGGGTGCTCGAAGCTAGAATTAATCGCTGAATTGCTTTAGCTATCGCTTTTCCTATCTGAATAGGGTGATTGACAAGTATATCCATATCTCTGTCGTTTGACATGAACCCGCACTCTACTATAACGGCAGGCATCTTTGTGTATTTCAAGAACGCTAAATGCTTGCCTGTCGTTGCATATACGTGAGACGCTGTATCATCCTTTATAACCACAGGGGTAATCACCTTAGCTTCGTTAAACGCTGCGGCTATCATCCCTGCTATAACTCTGCCCTGCATACTCCCCCGTAAGTAAAATATCTCTACTCCCTTTACCTTACTGTTACTATGAGTGTTCGCATGAACCTCTATAGCATACTTGACCTCTCGCCTGTTAATGAATCGGATAGTCCCCATTAACTCGCTTGCAGTGCCCGTCATGGTAACCCTGCTTACTTTCTCACAAAAGTCAAGGTCTGGCACATAGACAAGCTTGTCGACCTTAATCCGTTTTAATTCAGCCTCTACCTCTTTAACTATATTGCTCACAATCTCAAACTCCCAAACGTGTCTTCCCTTATAAGAGCGGGTGGCACCCCGCTGGAACTTGTTATGCCCCCTGCTGAGTGCCACAACCGGTAATTGCTTCTTATCCACCACGAGTGTAGATAATTTCAAACCCTAACTGCCTAATCCTGTCAAGCCAATCTGTGGTAGACGAGGCTGAAGCTATCGCCGTAAGAGGCATTAGCACACAACCTCCATGAATGGCCATGCATTCACCGCATCCACTTGGCTCAGACGGGCATTCCTCAAAAGGTCCCATTATATCCTCCTTAAGGCCACTCAGTAGCCTTTGCTTTGAAGTCGGATCACATCCTCACGAAGCTCTCCGACCTGTACGGTAATCTTTTCGACGCAGCGAGTGTTGCGTTCTACCTGCTTTTCTAATACAGGTAAGTTTGAGATGCTCTCTATGGAGCCCTTGAGTGTCGTTCCAACATACATCACTGCACCAACCACTATCAATAATAGTATTCTTAAGATGTTTGTCAAGCCTTTTCCGTTTGAAAAGCCGTGCTTAAACATCTTTGAAGGTGAGAATGACTCCTTTTCCTCGTATAAGGCTAGGAGTTTATCGATTTTACTAGATTGCTCCTCAGTCAAGTTGCCTCCTTAGGTTTCTTTAACCTTTAAGGATATTGAACAACCACTGAAGTCTGAGCCTCCAGGATTGCGCGTTATCCCGATTATTCTCCACTTGTCATTGAAAGACACCCAGAACTCTGGGGCTTCAAACCTGACTAGCTCGCCAACCTGGAAGTCCGTATATAGGTCAAGGATATCAAGAATGAACACCTTTTTAAGCTCGCGATTCAACTTTAATAGTCGTGTAGCTACTGTCTCGGCGTCAGTCTTAAGGATAAACCTGTTGTTCTTAATCTCAAGCCCGCTTTGCCCATATTTTATCTGAGATTCAACGTCAACCACCTCTAAAGAGAACCTATCCTCACTAATCTGCTCTAATTTTGCAGCAGGCTCAAACGTCCAGAACTCAAAGACGTTCCCAATAGAGTTGGTTGCAGAGCCACTTAGATCCCAAGCTGCGTTTGGGATAGTGTATTTATTGTTCGGGTCAGAAAAAGAGTTATCTCCACCAGTAGTTATCGTTACAGGTGTGCCAATAACAACCCAAGACTGAGATGAGTCTTGCCACTCAGAGACCGTGTATTCAACCTGAGACGAGTTCTTCTTTGTGATATTGACCTTAACCTTAATATGTTCACTGCAAGATTCAGAAACAACAATGTATCTCAATTCATAACTTCCAGCATTAACCTGCTTAAAGAATGGGGGTGTGTTGCCCGCATTAAGCTTTCCAGCGGTCATCAGCACCTCATATGGGGAGATATTGACCTTGTTTATAACCTTATCGTACTCGAACAATCCCCCTTCAAAAGAAATGTTGGAAACCTCAGTAAGGATACGCTCTTGCCCTTGCTTGTAAGAATCCTTGAAAGATAGCTTGCCCTGTGCATTAAAATACCACTCGTACCCAGCAAGCTGAGCGAAGTCAGACAGTAACTTAGCAATAGACAAGTCTCGAACATCAAACACTGGAAGAGTGTATGCCACATCCCAGCCATAGGCGAACAGATACTCCTCGTCATTTTCCTCTTTTGGGATAGTAAACGCTCCAAGCACTGTAACAGAAGAAGAGGTTGACAAGGTAAAGGTCAAGCCTGATGTCATATGGGCGTTATCATAAGGCCCAAACACTCTGTCTCCGTACCTCGTAGGTGATGGGGCGTTCTCAGCTAACAGTGATTTCCCGTCCGTAGACTGCATCTTTCCAACACCGTTAGCTCCATAATACTGATTAGCCATAAAGTAAAGCCTGCTATACTTCTTTCCACCAGTAAGGTCTTCATACTTAGCGTCAACCACAACAGGACGCCCTGCAGTGTTATCATAATAAGCAAACCGGCTCTCGCCATTACCCGACACTGAGCTAGAAACAGAGCGATTGTGTGTACCCCAAGCGCCATTAGGCACCTTGATCCATGTATAATTAGTCTCTGCTGTGCTACCGTAAGCTTTGGTTAAGCAAGGCAGTATGGTTTGCTGGTTTCCATCAGGGTCTATTGCCTTAAATGGCACATGTAAGGTCGCTGCACCGTCATATGTCTGAGTAGTCGCTGGTCTCACTGTATTGTCGCACCAGATAACAAACCCTACCCCAGCCCCAGCCTGAGAACCAGTGTCATTATATAAGTCTATGAAGATATACCCTTCAAATGTACCCTTTGACCAATTGAAGGTGTTAGTAACTGTGCGAGTAACCCTGACTATCAACCCTCTTGCAGCATTGCTACATGTCCCCATATTGTTCCCTCGATAGTCTTTGTTGCTAAAGTACGCAGCTGAAGGAGATATGGCTGCCGACAAACCAGTCATTGTGGCACCCCAAGCAGCAGCGTCTTCTGTTCCAGCGGTACCCCATCCAGGTTCTTGCCCTGCAGACGTGAGTGGATCAGTCACTGTGTATAGGGTGCTGGCTCCAGAAGCGAGATTGCTAACGTCAACCTCATATACCAAGCCAGAAGATCCGCAAAACAATGAACCCTTACTGCTATTCTTAGGAGTCTTCTGAGCAAAGCAGAGACCTTGAGCAGGTAAGACTTTACTATTCACAGTCTCAGTTGACGGTACAAATTCATACACGAAAGCCTGAGAACTATATACCCCAACCCACTGAAATGTACCCGTATACTCGTTATACCAGATAATCTGAGGCTCATTCTGCTCTGGTATCTTGTAGTTAGTAAGAGTCTTGTACTTATCTGCAAGCAAATACCTATTGTTCCTAAGGTCATAATACACAAGATAAGTATCTTGACTGTTTTTCTTAGCGTAAAGCATCACAATATTGCTATTGCGATCTCCGCATATCATCCTTAGTTCTGTGTCTCCAGTACTCCCCAGAATGTCATTGTTAACAACCTCAACGATATCTAAAGCTTTACGAGGCTCTAGTGTTCCAGACTTATAAGCCTTACGAACAACAGGGTCGATAGTCTTAGAATCGCCTTTGGCGTCCATGACATTGCCTACGCGAGTTATTGCGTCGTTAATTCTTACGCTATTATAGCAAACAAGCAGTCTTGAATGGTCGTCGGAGTCCTCATACTCCTTACGTCGCTTGTAAACTACATAATCGTTGTCCCTGAAAGCCACTGAGGAGCTTCCAGTTTCAACCTTTGATCCGTCTATGACGTGTCCACGTATGCCGTAAGGTCCATGAGCGCTAGTCTTGGCAGATTTAGTGTCCAGTTTACACTCAGAAGCCTCGTTTTCGAGAGATTCGCAGTGCAATACGCAAACAATACTATTTCCAGCTTGAAAGGATATGCCAGTTATGCGCCCAGCAGCCCAATGTCGCCTGTCCCATCCATCGCTAGAGCTGATATCTATACCAACCCTAACGCGCCTGTGTCGCAAGCTCTTACCGTAAGGGTCATCACCATCGGCTAAACGCTTACCAAGAGCGTTAATCTCCTCTGGTTTTATCCAATAGCCATTCTTATTGTTAACTGTAACATCAAAACTCGTACCGGCTGTCTCGCCTGTAATTGAATTGCGCTGAGCCTCTTTACAGGAAGAGAAGGACACAAGGTATTCGGATATGTCTTCCCAAACATAGTCGCCACCCTTGTAGGTGCGTACCTCGAGAAAGCCTTTGACAACCATCAAATCTCCTCAATGGATAGCGATAAGTCATATAGCGTCTCTTGAATCACGCTTGGGCCCCAATTAAAGCCAGATCTCCAAACAAAATGGAACACATCAGGCAAAGTTACACCAGCCCTGTGTGGAATTACAGCCTTGACATTAAGGCGATGCCCTGCCATGAACGCCCAAGCAGCCATAAGATGTTCAAACTGCTCCTTTTTAATAGCTGCAAAGGATATATCCCCAGAACGCTTAGATACGCCTCCGCGAGTGGTCGCAAAAACAGCCTTACCTAACGTTGTCCTTGCAAAAGCAGAGGCTATCTTGCCTGTCAAAGTGCTTGGGAACGCTGGAATGCGCTGCAAGTTAAATGAGTAATGGAAATCAATCGAATCAAGGTTGACCTTAAAGGCTCCATCCTTTACTCGCTTAACACCTATTATTAACTCTACAAAAGCAGCGTTCGCAGACATCTGTTCAAAGCTTACTCGTTGGTCATATATACCCCATTCACCATTACCGTCTGGAACTACAGCCGTTAAGAATGTTCTCTGAGCCAGTATTGTGCCGCTAGAATCCAAAAACCGTACAAAAGGAAAGAACTCAACACCATCATCGTTAGTTAGATAGTTGAATATCAACCTGTATGTACCCTTTGTTTGGATATCCTTACTCAGTGGGATCCGTTGGGACAGCATCACAGTCCTTTGTTTTCCACCTGTACCACTATAGTCGAATAAAACACTGTTTGGAGAGGTGATGAAAGCGCTCGGATCCGCTGCTATATTCAACTTTGAACCAAACGTCTCCTGTAGACTCCAAAAGGTAGGAATATTGCGCTGAGCTCCTATCTGTTGCTTGTAATCAGAGAATTCGCTATTCTGTACCAATGTCTCAGTCGTCCAATGCTCTAAAGTAGTGTCCACAACCCACGATAAAGCGATACTTGTATCAAGATGAGCAGTTACATCGTAACTCCGCTCTGGACTGCTTAAATTATCCACCCTCATATCAGTCGCTAAATAAGCTGAAGTAGAGTAACTCCTATCAGGGTTGGATACAAGCTCTGCCCAAGTGGATATAACAGCTTGAACAGAGTCTTGATTACTTACAGATACAGTCGCCATTACTGTCCATTAAATCTAGCTCTATGATACGCATGAACTATGCTGCCTGAGTTTAGAGCTATGTTTACATCCACTTCGTGAATAACATCTCCGTTACTGTTTAGAATCTGAAGCTTTGTTAAAGTCGCGCTCGAGCCGCTGTGTGTGTAAGAGAATTCAACCAATACCTCTTGCGTACTTCCATCACCACCCCACCAACGCACAGGCGGTGAGACTACAAACCCTGAACTCGTTACAAACTTACAGCCGTTAATAGGGTACATTGAACCGCCATACCCGCTCTCAGGACTCAACGCCTTTGCCATCTGAGCAAGTTGAGTAGCTGAATAGTTGCCGCCTATGTTGATCGTCCAATTGACCTGTAAGGTGTCATTGTCAGGAACTTGTCTGTCGCCGCCTCGCTGATAGGCAATTACTTCGTTAAAAGAGAAAAGAGACAAGTCGTACAATTGCATCGTTGCACCTATGCCTGTATTTGTCCAGCTTGACTGTACTGTAACAAAAGAAGAGCTACCTCTACCTCCAGCTGTTCGTTGTGGAACAGACATATTCACTTTATGTAAGCCATCAGGGAGCCCAGCTAGCTGCGCCTGCATTCCATCAATAATCGTAGTAAACCCAGATCTTAACCCTTGAGCTAGTATTTTGCCTAACCTTGCATAGGCGATATTGTGCCTACGGCTAGTCTGTCCACCAATATTTACAGCTACCTGTCCACTTAAAAGCCCATTAAATTCAGTTAATACTACTGTTTGAGGACTTCTCGTCTCCGCAAACACCTGAGCCGCCGAGTCGCCTTCAAGCTGTCTTATGGTTTCCATCAGCTCTTCATAGGCTAGTGTATCAGCGTGAGTTGGGATATTCTTAAGCTCGTCCACTGTACACCTCGC
>Ga0256846_1000368_pt1 | contig 19000 bp, 16 predicted proteins | sample TevniametaG_FD_189098 | JGI IMG/M metagenome (GOLD analysis project Ga0256846, IMG submission 189098) | Tube worm associated microbial communities from hydrothermal vent at the East Pacific Rise, Pacific Ocean - Tevnia | ecosystem: Host-associated > Annelida > Integument > Unclassified ...
TATGACGGCGTCATCGTTGGAGCCGCTCGCCCGAATGGGAAGCACGGAATATATAATGTATGCGATAATACTTGCTCTGATTGTCGGATTGTTCCAGTTACTGCTCGGCACGCTTCGATTGGGGCTAATTATCAATCTGCTTAGCCACCCGGTAGTGAATGGCTTTACTAATGCGGCGGCGATAATAATAGCAACTTCCCAGCTATCAAAATTGTTCGGAGTATATGCCTATCACGGACATCATCATTACGAGACGATATATGTAGTAATCAAGGAGGCTTTTCAATATACGCATATACCAACCTTACTAATAGGTTTGCTGGCGTTCTTGATTATGTTCTTTATCAAAAAATATTTCAAGAAGCTACCATGTGTATTGATAGCAGTTTTAATTACAACGTTGATTGCATATTTTACGGATTTTGAAAAGAATGTGAAAACAACTGTGGCAAAAATTGAATCACCCGAAACAATACAGCTAATCAGGGAGTTGAATGTTTCTGCCGATACGCTCAATTCATTGTCAATCAAACTGTCCGAAACAAATAAGCGTCTGCAAAAACTGAATAAAAATAGTAAGATAACATTGATGGAGCTTCTGCAACAGGAGAATTTACTTGCGGCGATTGAGTTGAGAGAAAAGGAAATTAAGGAGGAAATACGGAGCGTAAAACTACATCTGAGTTCATTGCATTTTAATTATGCGAAGTCGGCGGACGGTAGTACTCGCTTTTTTGAAAAAGGCAAAGTGCCTGCCGGATACGAGGCGGACGATAATATATGGCGATTGAAATTCGGTTACGGAAAGATTGATACAAACTCAATATTGCTTGCCGGCGGCGGTGCAGTTGTAGGGCATATACCGGAGGGATTACCGATATTCCAAATGCCGAAGCTGGATATTCCGATATTATTGCATTTATTTCCCTATGCGATAATTATTTCATTGCTCGGATTTATGGAGGCGATAGCCATAGCAAAGGCGATAGCATCAAAGACAGGGCAGAAAGTAGATGCAAATCAGGAGCTAATAGGGCAGGGGCTTGGTAATATTGCAGGTTCGTTTAGTTCAGCTTATCCGGTATCAGGTTCGTTCTCGCGCTCGGCGGTAAATTTCCAATCGGGTGCAGTAACTGGTATGTCCAGTGTGTTCACCAGTATTGTTGTGGGAATAACGCTGTTGTTTTTCACGCCACTGTTGTATTTTTTGCCTCAGTCGGTATTGGCGGCAATAATAATTATGGCGGTAGTCGGGCTGATTAATTTCAAATCAATTAAGCATGCTTGGAAAGCCAAGTGGTATGATGGTGTTATCGCACTTATTACTTTTGTTGCTACACTTGCATTTGCACCACATCTGGAGAAAGGGATATATATTGGTGTGGCTCTTTCGGTCGGTGTAATTCTATATCGAAGTATGCGACCAAAAATAAGTTCGCTATCGCGCTATTATGATTTGAGTTTGCGGGATAGTGAGTTCCATGAATTAGATGAATGTAAATATATTTCGTTAATCAGGTTTGGCGGACCGCTGATTTTCTCGAATGCTCATTATTTGGAAGATGAAATAAACAAGCGAATTAGCCAGAAGCCTGAATTGCGAGCAATAATTATTGTCTGCAATTCAATCAATGATATTGATGCTTCCGGCGAAATTGCTCTGCGTCTCTTGGTCGAGCGAGTACGCAGTGCCGGCTATCGAATACTATTTAGCGGAATGAACAGAACGGTTTTATCTGTGCTGAAACGCTCAAAATTATATGAAGATATTGGCGAAGATAATATATTCACAACGATGGAAAAAGCGATTTCTGCTGTAATCCAATCTGCACATAATGGTCATATAGATGAGGACTGTCCGCTACTTGTAATGCACCACATGATGGATGTCAAGAAACAAGATGTAAAGGATAAGAAATAGATAAATAAAGAGAGACGCCCGTTTGGGGCGTCTCTCTTTACTATTGAAAATATAGGTATTATTTCACAGGTGTTTTATTTATTCCTAAATTTTCTTTCGGAATATTGCCCTAATTGGTAAGCGATTAAAATCGGGATTAATGCGAAACCTATATTATTTTCTATAAGATTATATTCTATTAATACAATCAAGATTATTGCTGATACTACAATAAATAACAAATCAAAAATTCTTTTTTTCATTGTTTCATTCCTTTATTTTTCTGTAATAAATGCTAATTGTTCTGTTATGCAAATTAACACAGGATTATTGCATATTGCTTAAATAATTTCTACGCATATACAACTTAAAAAATATTTATAAAAAGCAATTTTGATGAATATATTTTTGTAGAAAATATGAAGATGTTTAATAGAGTAGCATAGAGAGCGCTCCCGACAGGATTCGAACCTGTGACACCCGGTTTAGGAAACCGATGCTCTATCCTACTGAGCTACGGGAGCATATTCTAATTGACCGATTGGTTGCCCATAAATATAAAATTGTTAGAACTCTTGTCGCTCTGCAATTTAAATATATTGAATGCCAGATAATCTTTGAGTTGTTCGGTTGTCATACGGTCAATACCCATAACGGTAGCCCAATCAATCAGCGATTCAATACTTTTATTATTTAACAGCCCGAGATTCCTGAGATTGATAATTTCGCCCCACGCTTCCTTTGTAAACAAATCCTCTTCGTTTTCGCTTAATATTCTATATGCTTCATCTTTGTTTGGCTTGAAATCATTAATGAAATCAGTCGAATTTTCCAACTGTTCGAGTAACCAGCTGAAAGCAGTTGTTATCTCCTCCTGAGTATAGCCGCGTGAGGTAAGCTCATCAATATTAATATCGTTTAGCTCATTGTTTTGTGTCAATTTTGCGAGTACCAACACAATTATTTCAATTATTCTTTCATACATTATCAAATCCGAGGAATTTGTTTTCCATTTTTGTCATTTCGACTTTCTCGTCCGCAGTACCATCGTTATATCCAACTAAATGCAAAGCTCCGTGTATTGCCAATCTCTTCAATTCACTTTTCAAACTAACGCTATAATCCTTTGCTTGACGTTCTGCCGTATCCACTGAAATATAAATTTCAGCCAAAAGTTTATCTTTGGCTTCCAAATCAAATGTGATAACGTCAGTAACAAAATTATGTTTTAAAAATTTCGAGTTAATATCAAGAATTGTATCATCATCAACATAGATGATATTAAGAGCGGCATCAACTATTTTATTGGAATGCAATACGTTTTCGGTAACTTCCGTTATACATTTACGGGGTAGCCTTTTCCGAGCCGTATCATTGAAAATATTAACTTTTATCATATTTTGATTTGCATTATTAATTTGTCAATAATTCCATTAATGCCTGAATGGCGCCCTGCCCAAACGATAGAAAGATAAAATTTCCGCAAAGCCGTAATTCTGAACAGCATCACGCACGATATTTGGACGGCGTCCGTATTCTTTCAAATATTCCAGCATTCCTTGCTGTTCCCAGAGGAAGTTTTGAGGCATATTTTTAAATTTCCTTGTTAGTACTCCGTAACTGTGCAATGCCGGTGTGGACCAGTACCAAAGAAAAAGATTGATACGAGATTCATCGGAAGCAAGGCATAAAGCAATAGGGAGGACGCAATTTAGCAATATTTCACGTCTTAGATGCGCCCCTTCACCTGCAATTTTTGTTTTCATTAATTGCAACATAGAATCGGGAATAGATAATGGTCTTGATTCCTCAATATCTTTCAGGAAAGAATTTATCGCAGAATGCCCCAAATTGTCCAATATCTGAACGAAATTTTGCTCGGTATAAACCGGACGTTTGCGTTTGCTATTGTACTTAGCAATATAATTTCCTACAGAAGTATGGAGAGTATCCTTAATGCCCTTTGCGTTCAATTCCTTCTGAATTTCCGCCGATTTACGTAAAAGACGAATTAGTGCAAAATGTTGCAAATCCTCCATAGTAAAGTCATCAGGTTTTAGCCTGCCACTCTCGGGTTTTTGCATCACTTCCAATAGTTCATTTTTATCAATTTCAAGCGTTTCCATTGCGGCACCTTCAATGCTCTTGTCATTGTTAAGTACAATGTGAAGAATGACATTATTAAATTCCGGATTTTCGTTATGATTGTGCTTATACCATTCGGAAGCATTTCTATGAAATTCAAAATCACCGACATTCACAAGCCCCTCAATCAGAATAGCCGAATCAAGGAAATCCGGACCGGAGTGAACATTGAATTCGCCCGGTGATAGTATTTGCAAACGTTTGTTAGATGAAGTCTTTCTAATAACCGATGGGTCGGAAATAAGTCTGTGAACATATTTCTGTAATTCCGTTTCGGGTATATGTGAAAAATCCGTTGCCAGCATTTTATTTTCCTAATAATTTCTGATAATATTCTGCTCGTACCGCCGCCGACTCTGCGAAATCCACTGAGCCGGAGCTGTAAATAATATCTCGCGAAACATTGATTATTACAGGACTGTTATTGTTTGCCTTTAATATCGCTTTGGCATCGCCACCCTGAGTGCCAACCCCCGGAATAAGTAAAAAATGTTTTGGAATAATTTTGCGAATTAGACTTAATTCCGCCGGATGTGTTGCACCTACCACGTAGCCGGTGTTTTGATTATTACCGTAAGTTGCCGTTGTTTTGATTACCTGCTGATAAAGTGGAGTTCCGCCGTATTCCAATCTTTGAAAATCCGCCGAGCCGGGATTTGAAGTGAGCGCTAATATAAAAATCATTTTATTATCATATTCCAAAAACGGTTTAAGCGAATCACTACCCATATATGGGCTGACGGTTATTGCATCGGCTTTGAAAAAATCAAAAGCAGATTCCGCATAAGCCTTAGATGTATTACCTATATCGCCACGCTTAGCATCAGCAATTACAAATTTATCTTGCGGAATTGCTTCTATTGTTTTCTTCAGAATATCAAATCCGTCCGAACCATATTGCTCGTAGAAAGCAAAATTTAATTTATATGCCGCCGTATATTCAGCAGTTGCTTCAACGATTTGTCTATTGAAAAACAGTAATCCCTCAACATTCTTTTCAATCCCTGCGGGCAGTTTGGCTATACTTGTGTCAAGACCAACGCATAGCAGAGATTTGCTTCGCTCAACCGAGTTTGATAATTTTTCAAATGAATTCATATATTAGGGCAATGTCTTAATAATTTCTTGATAATCTTTGCTAAATAAATTGCTTTCGGTCGGTGCCGGAATATTATTATCTTTCAGCATCTCTTCAATCTTATCCCATCTGTTCTGCGAGTAGGGGTGAGACCTTAGCAGAAGTGCAAGGAAATTGCTCTGTTCATTCTTCTTAATTTTATCGAAGAAGAACTGAATTGCTCCCGGATACCACTTGGTGCTTTGCAAATATTTGAATGAATACTCATCTGCTTCGTATTCGTCTTCGCGACTATTATACATTAGGTATAAGCCATTGAATAAATTAGCACCGATTTGTTCAATTGATGAAGGGTTTTTACCGAGTACTGCTCCCAATATTACTGAAAGACCATAAGCTTTTGTCATTCTCTTTGTTGCATGGCGGCGTTCAGCGTGGGCGACTTCATGCCCAAGTACACCGGCAAGTGTTGCTTCGTTTTCGAGGAATTTCATTAGCCCGGTATATACATATACGTACCCGCCGGGTGTACAGAATGCATTAATAACAGAATCGTTATATATTATTTGTGCTTTATACTCAAATATAGTTCTATACTTTATTTTCGGGGATTGAATAATGGTATTGACAATTTCCTGTATATAGTTAGCCGCAGGATTTCGATAATATAATCTGTATTCGTCAGGGTTTGATTTTATCTGGTCATCAAGTTGCTTCCCGAGTTTTTTGTCGTCCTGTACAGAATAGACGTTTAATCCACCGTCATCTGAGCAGGATACAAGAAAGCCCAAAGTGCCAATCAGGTATAGAAAAAGTATGTTTTTTCTCAATATAGTTATAATTTTCATAATAAATTCTTTAATTAATAATACAAAATTGTTTATTATCTGTTAGTTATCGTTTAAATTGTTCTTTTTTAATAATAATTAATAATTAATTATGTTTAATACGTTTATAATTTAAGATATTTTTTGTTCATTTGGAAAAAAAAATTGAAAAGAATTTAATAGGAAAATAATTGAGTTTAATTCATAGATATATATTGCGGTCAATCATACCACCATTTATTTTTGGTGCGATAACCGTTATCTTCTTGTTTTTCTTTCAATTTATTGTTAATCAGCTTCCGAAATTTTTAGGCAAAGGGATTAGCTACTGGGTCATATTGCAATTACTCGGTTATAATCTTGCGTGGATGTTTGTATTTGCAATGCCGATTGGAATATTATTCGGTACATTGATGGCATTCGGTAATTTGTCTGCTAATCAGGAAATAACCGTTATGAAATCTGGTGGATTGAGCCTGATGAAATTGATGTATCCTATGGTTGCTATCGGTATTTTGGCAGGTGTATTTTTATTTTGGTTCAATGATAATATTTTACCCGAGAGCAATCACATGGCAAAGGTTCTGCTGAATGATGTTACGAGACAGAAACCTACGTTTACACTTGAATCCGGACAGTTCTCTACAGATTTGGACGGATATACTATTCTTGCCCGTTCTCTTGATTCTGCTTCCGGTCTTATGAAGGGTGTTACTATCTATGATAATACGCGCGGTTATCGCGTTAATCTTGTTTCGGCAGATTCCGGTACTATTGAATTTTCTTCAAATTTCTCGAATTTTATTATTTTCCTTAGGCATGGTGAAATACACCAATTGCTTCCAAACAAAGTGAAAAACTATCGAAAAATTAATTTTGCTCAATATCAAATTGTTGTTCCGGCAACCGGCTTTGCTTTTACTCGAACAAATGAAGATATGATTTCCCGCGGTGATAGAGAGATGAAAATTGCAGAGATGGCAAGCATTGCAGAGCAGTCGCAAGCTAATTCGGATTCCGCCGCTATGCGTGTTAATAGCAGACTACATAAGCACTATGAGTTCCTTGCGGGCATTCGTTCCGGTGAGACTGTTTCGGAGAATAATTCCGAAAACGAAAAACCTACTTGGACTAAGGCTTTGCGTGCGGCTGAGGAACGGATTAATTATTTGAAAGCAAATATTGTTTCGGATATTAATCAGATTAATGATTTTTCTAAACGCGCAGACCAATATATGGTTGAAATTTATAAAAAGTATTCTATTCCATTCGGTTGTATTTTATTTGTCATTGTGGGCTGTCCGCTTGGGATTATGACAAAACGAGGTAATTTCGGTATCAGCGCCGGTATATCTATTATTTTTTATATTGTTTATTGGATTTCTTTTATTGGGGGTGAGAAACTCGCTGATAGGGGATTTCTGTCGCCTTTCCTGAGTATGTGGTTGGGTAATTTCATTATCCTGTTTGTTGGAATTATTATTATGTTGCGTGTTAGTAACGAAGGATTTAGTTTGAGTAGTATCAAAAATAAAATTATTAGTCCGAAATCCGTTTAGGCTCGCGGGTGGAATGTGCGATGTACTTCTTTGATGAAGTCTCTGTCAATATGAGTGTAAATCTGTGTTGTGGATATATCGGAATGTCCAAGCATTTCTTGCACTGCACGCAAATCGGCACCACCCTCCAAGAGGTGGGTCGCAAATGAATGGCGGAATGTATGCGGATGTATATTCAATTCAATGCCTGCAAGTTTTACGTATTTATCAACTATTTTCCAAATACCCATTCTTGATAATTTTGTGCCTCGTACATTCAGGAAAAGTATATCATCGGTTTCTTTTGATTTAATCAGAAATGGGCGTGATTTAATAATGTATTCATTAATCCATTTAATAGCTGATTGACCGATAGGGATAAGCCTTTCTTTTGAGCCTTTGCCGAAAACTCGTATTATACTGGTATCAAAAATCAAATCTCTTTTTTTAATATTAATCAACTCGGAGACTCGCAAACCGCAGGCATACAAAAGTTCCAGCATTGCTTTGTCTCGCAGTTCGTTTTTTTTGCTGATGTCGGGTTGTTCTAAAATCTTATTCACTTGTTCGATTGATAGTGTGTCGGGTAAGTGTTGCTTTGCCTTTGGCAGTTCGATTTTTTCGGTAATATCGGTATCGGCAAAGCCCATAGCAAATAAATATTTGTGCAGACCGCGTATTGACGCAATATAGCGTTTTCGGGTTGTGGAGCTTAGTCCCAATTCGCTAAGTTCCATTAGAAATTCGCTGATGTTTGAAATCTCTACTTGAGTAAAAGACTCTAAATTATAGCCTGCTAAAAAAGAGGCATATACTTTTAAATCGTGTTCATAAGCACTCTTGGTATTTTGAGCAAGTCCTTTTTCCAAGGAGATAAAATAAATGAATTTCTTTAATTCATTTTGTAATGTATTACCGATTTGCGAATTAGTCTTTGATTTGCTCTTTTCCATCATCTTTGTTTTTCTTTGGAATTTCCTTATATGCTACACGCTGGTGAGACGAACCCTGTAAATGCTTCACACAGGTTTCTTTAACCACCTGCAAATCTTTGAGTGTAATATTACATTCGTCAAACTGACCGTCAAGGAAACGTGATTGGATAGTGCTGTCAATTATTTGTTCAATTTCGTCAGTGGTTTTTCCGGTTAGTCTCGATATCGCTTCTGCCGAATCGCAAATCATCACAATGGCAGTTTCTTTTGAACTCGGTTTAGGTCCCGGATAACGAAAATCATCTTCGTTAATATCGCTGTTCTCTCCGGCTTCTTCCAATGCTTTTGCATAAAAATGTTTAATCAAAGTAGTTCCATGGTGCATTGGTATAAAATCGGTAATCCTCTGTGGTATATGATATTCATTCGCCAATCTTATCCCTTCCGTAATATGTGTTTTAATTGCTTCGGCTGATTTCTTGGGCGATAGTGAATCGTGCTTATTGGGCATATCGATTTGGTTTTCCGCAAAATACTCCGGACGCACCATCTTCCCAATATCGTGAAAATATGCACCTACCTTGCATAATAATCCGTTTGCACTAATTGCAGTAGCACATTTTTCCGCCATTAAGGATAGTGCTAAAGAATGCTGGTAGGAACCCGGTGCTTTCTCGCTATACTTCACCAGAAGCGGGTGGTTTAAATTATTGTATTCTTCCAATTTTAAATCGGTTGTTATATTAGTTGTTTTTTCAATTAAGAACAACAGCCCAAAAGTGATAAGAGGGCTTATAGCAGAGTTCAATCCTGCAACAAAGAGTTTGGTAAGTGTCGGACCGAATTGATAAGTTCTTTCGAGGGAAAAGGCTAATATTGTAAATGAAAATCCAATAAAAATAAAAAACATAGACCGGAATAATTGTGTCCTACTCTGAATATCCCGCACAGAGTAGCCTGCGAGAATACCGGCAATCATCATTGTTATTCCAGTGTCGTAATCATTGCCTCTTACACCTGCTAACATCAAAGCCATTGTTACGGTTGTATAAAATGCTGTACGTGAATCGAAAACAATAGCAATGAGCATTGATAAGCCCGGCAGGAAAATAAAATATTCTATCGGTAGGGGTGTTTTGATTTGCATTGTCAGCCAAGAAAGAGCCGCAATAAATACCATTACACTGCATAGAATACCCATTTGTATATTATCACCGTATATGCGTTTACGCATAATAAACAAATAGACAAGCAGTATCGAAAAGATAATAAAAGAATGACCGAAATTGCCAAGAATTATCCAGAAAGTAAGTTTGCTCGTGTTTGATTTATATCTAAACATATTATATGATACAATTTTTCTGCTTGCTGTTTCGGATACAATTTCACCTTTGGAAATTATTACCTCGCCTTGCCGAACAAATCCGTCTCGCTTAGCAACATTCTTTATCGATAAGTCTATTGCTTCTTTTGTAAACACATCGGAATATTCAAAGTTGGCTTTGTAATTCCTGATTATTAATTGTTCGGCTAATGCTCTTTGTTTTTCGGGTAAATATGCTAACAATCTTTGCCTGACAAGCTTGATTAACTTATTCTTGTCAATTAATAGTTCTTTTTTTAGTATTACTTCATTGTTGGGTGGGATATATACGGAAATGTTACGATTTTTAATAAATTGCAATGTAGTGTCAATAATATTTTTTCTATAAATGCTACGAACGAATGATTTCATCTTTGAACTCAATTCACGTATTGTCGTACTTCTCTCTTCCGGTTTCATACCGAGCAGGAAAGAAATTGTTTTATAATTAAAATTATCTTTGAGCCAGTGGGGGGCATCGTTGCCCAAGTATATTATTTTTTTGGCGAAAGTATCCAGTTTGGCAATTAAATTTTTTGCGGCGGTTTTGTTACGCGTAAATACCAATAGAGTATTCTCTTTGGCTTCTCTTACTTCTTTCTCATATTGCCGTTTATCTTTATATACAGGGAAAGAAAATTCCGCAATAACTGTCTGTTCAGACCATTTGTCGCCGGGACGGGCTTCAATGAAATGTCCGGTTCGCTCCTCATTGCCCAAATCTATCATAAAAAAAAGCGTGCAAAGCATCACGGAGAGAACTATCAAACCAAGTTTGATTTTCATCGAATTGCTTGTATTTACAAATGCTACGCCAGCACTTTTCTTTGTGCGGTTAAGCATTTTTATAAACATTGTTTCTTTCTTTTCAGCCATTATTTCAACCGATTTGAATTCTTATATTTGTATTTCTACTGCAAACTAATTAAATTTTGACTAATTTTAAAAACAATATTGAATTTAATTATGGAATGTCTGTTTTCTCCGTATATATTTGATAGCAATAAAATGATAAATATTAGGGGTGATGAGCTTAAACATATAAAAGCTTTAAGGCTGAATCGAACTGAAAATGTACTCGTAACAAATGGGCGGGGCGATACTTGTTTGTGCGAGTTGTCTAATATTGAAAAAGATATTGCGGAATTCCGTGTCATTGAACATTATGAAAATTTCAATGAAAATGATTATTCGTTATCATTAGCTGTATCCTTGCTTGCTTCGAGGGACAGATTGGAATTTGCTGTTGAAAAAGCGGTTGAACTTGGAGTGAAACGGATTATACCCTTGCATTCACGATTCACTCAGAAGTCAAAATTCAAGCGTTCAAGAATTGAAGCCAAAATTATCGCCGCTCTTAAACAGTGCAAAAGAAGCGTCCTACCAATTCTTGATGACTTAACCGAATTAACTCAACTTTGTCGAGCCGGAACTGATTTCGATGATATTATTCTTTTTGATGAAGAAGGAGAGAAGCCGCAACACAATTTGTTGAGTAATAATATTTTAATATTAATCGGACCTGAGGGTGGATTTGCCCCAAGTGAAATTGAATGTTTTAGGAAATTCCATAATACAAAAATATGGAGTCTTGGCAATAGGAGATTACGTGCAGAAACTGCCGCTGTCAATGCTCTTTCAATAGTGAACTATTTGAAGTTGATGAAGGAGTGAAGTAATAACTTGCTAATTTGTTCTATTGCGGATTTGCCTGATATAGTCGCGGGCATTTTCGTTGTAAATAGATTTCGGTTCTTCTTTTAGCAATTTGGTAAAATATTCAATTGCCTGTTCATATTTCTTTTCGGTAAATAATATCTCGCCGATAGTAAACAAACAGTAGTCTTTGTGAATGCCTTTAGCCTTATCTTTGAGCAGTTCCGAAAGATGCTCAATTGAATTATGCGTTTTTCCTAATTTCAATTCAATTTTCGCCGCTTTGATGAGTGATAAATCATATAGGTTTTCAGGTTTAGATGATTTTGCAGCAGTTAAAAATAATTCAAGTGCATTTTGCAATTTCTCTTGTTTTTCATTCTTTTCTGCTTGTGCATATAGCGAAAGTGCTTTATTGAAATTTTTATTTGCCTCAATTAATGATATTTTCTCTAAGGCATCATTAGCAACATCAGAGTCCGTATTCAATGTGATTTTAGTAAAATGAGCCAAAGCAGAATCCATATTTCCTTTAAAATATTCTATCTCGGCAAGTGAATATAAAGCCTGATTGTGTTCCTTAACGGAACGCTTATATACATCAACAATAAATTTATATGCAAGAATTGCTTTGTCGGTTTCATTTTTCATAAAATATATGTCGGCTTGCATTAGTGTAGCCGATACTTTGTATCTGGTATAATGTCGTAAATTCACCAATTTATCAAGTTCAATGAGTGCTTTGTCGAGTTTGCCGAGACGTTTGTATAGAAGAGCAATATTGTATGTACATTCCAAAGCAGTAGGGGTGTCGGGATATTCCTCAATAACTGAACGATATTGCTTGATAATGCTTTCAGCAGTTTCCCCTTCAAGTTTGCCCGCTTGCATAAATTTCATTTCGGTAGTCTTGGCAAGTTTGAAAAGAGCGCTGACTGTGAAGGGCGATTCCTTTCCTTTTGCAATAAGCCATTGCAGACCTTTAATAGCAATGTCATAATTGCCGTCATTAGCGGCATTCAGAGCAAAATTATACACATCTCGTCCACGGCTGTGTCTCTCATTGTCAATTTCTTTGTATATCTCTATTGCTTCTTCATTTCTGTCCAGAGATGTCAAGAACCAAGCAAAGAGTTGTTTGTACGCAAGTTTATCGGATTTATCTTTGAGAATGGAATATATATACTTCTCTGCGTCAGGATTGATATTTAGAGCCGAAAGCCTGCCCTCCGCAAGTGCAATATTACCGGTCTGTGCATAAAGTATTAGGACTTCGCGAGTTCCGTTACGGTAATCGCCGTTTATTGAATATAGCTGCGATAATCTATCAGCAAATAATTCGGCTGTGTTTAGATTTTTTCTACCTAATACATAAGTATCAATTGCCTTTTGAAAGAGTCGCAATGAAATCTGAGTCATTGCTAAATTTTCATAAGTCATCTGAGAATTGCTTTCTGCATTTATTGCCTTTGCCCATACTGTTTCCGCTTTTTCTGCTTTTCCCGCTCGCCAATAGAGTTCGCCCAATAAAGTATAATTATCGCTCGTGGGGATTTTTATAATATGCTTTTCGACAAAAGGAATGATTGCTGAAAACTTATTCTGTTCTTTCATAGCTCTTATATAGCCGTTGAAATAATTTTCATTTTGTTCATCGCTACCGTAGAGTTCCAGATAGAGTCTTGACGCATTAACAAAATCACCACTCTGTTCAAAAGAACGAGCCAACTTATATTTCTGAGCTAAATATGTCTGTGCCGAAAGTTCACTTGTGTAAGTCGCAAACAGAACCAAAATAAAATAAATAAATATATATGCTCTTAATTTAATCTCAATACTCCAAAATATTAATCGCCGGAATAGACGCTTGATTTGCCTATCTGTTTTATAATGGATTAAAAGGGTTCTTCGTCCGAATCTTGGAAGTCGGGTGTATTATGCGCATTCTGCAAATCCTCAGGAGCTTCCGATTGGCTGAAATCACCATTTTCAAAACGAGCAAATTCCTTTTGGAATACTAAGCGTACATTACCCGTAGGTCCATTCCTCTGTTTCCCGATGATTATTTCACCTGTATTTTCGGTAGGGAAATTTGTATCGGGCCAAGTATTAATACCATAAAATTCAGGACGATAGACGAAAAGCACGACATCGGCATCTTGCTCAATACTACCTGATTCTCTCAAATCGGAAAGCATAGGGCGTTTATCGGGACGCTTCTCTACATCTCTATTCAGCTGTGCAAGTGCAATAACAGGAATATCTAATTCTTTAGCAATTTGCTTTAACGAACTGGACATCATCGAAATTTCTCTCTCTCGGCTTTCTGCTTTTGGCGGGTGCATTAATTGTAAATAGTCAATAATAACAAGTTTAATATCTTTTTCTTTTTTAAGCCGCCTGCATTTTGCCCTAAATTCAGTAATTGTGAGTGCAGGGCTATCATCAATAAATAGTGGTGAATCTGCAAGTTTGCCAATACGTGTAGCCACAGTAGCCAAGTCCTGTTCGTTCATCATTCCTGTTCTGATTTTATGAAAACCAATGTGGGACTCTGCGGCAAAAAGACGCATAACAAGTTGAGTATCTGACATTTCGATTGAAAAAACGGCAACAGGCATATTATATTCAACAGCAACATTACGCGCCATTGATAGAGCAAAAGCCGTTTTACCCATTGAAGGACGAGCGGCAATTATAACTAAATCGGAATTTTGAAAGCCACCGGTTAATTTGTCTAAGTCTCGAAAACCGGACGGAACTCCTGTTACACCTGTTTTATCTCTTTCTGCCAGCTGGTGAACAATTGACATTGTATTGAGCGAAAGTGTTTTGATGTCCAGATATGAACCGGAAAATCTTTTTTCTGCAATTTTAAAAATATCTGATTCCGCAAGGTCAATTTCTTGCAAAGCATCTGTTGATTCGTCAAAACATCTCTCAACTATTTTTGTAGATGTTGAAATCAACTGTCGCTTTAAATATTTCTCCTGAACAATACGGGCGTAATATTCCACATTAGCCGATGTGGGGGTGCGTTTATTTATTTCCGTTAAGTAAAAGGTTCCGTTAACAAAATCAAGTTTTTTTCTTTTTATTAATTCTTCACTCAGCGAAACAATATCAATAGGTATGTTTTTCTCATACATATAGGACATAGTATCAAAAAGTTCCTTATGTATTTCGTTGTAGAAACTTTCGGGTTCTAATATTTCAATTGCAGAACTTGCCGCAGACTGCTCCAACATCATAGCCCCGAGTACTGATATTTCCGCTTCTTCCGAGTGGGGCGGGATTTTGGCACCGACTTTTGAATAGTCAAAATTTCTTATGTCATTGATTGCATTTGTTGTCATTTTGTAGGTAGAATAAATTTAAATAATACATTTTGAAATAATAATGAGTTGCAAAAATCAACAAACGGCAGATGACTTTTTACACAATTACTAAACACTTAATCTACATTAAGCGGATATTAGAATTTCCAGCCAAAAGTAATAGATAGAAAAATACCGCCGAAATTTTTAATCGGGATATCTTTGACGCTTTCTATTCCTTCACCGCCGAACGGAATATGATAGTAGCGTATATCAATACTTAGATGAGCGGTAGGCTTTGAAGTAATCTCCGCACCAAACCCGAGAAATGCCCCGAAACGTGTATATAGACGTGTATATTTTAATGCCTCGAAGAACGTGTACTTAAAAGGATTGGCAAGTATAAATGAGGGACCTGTGCCTGCGCTCAAATATGGCTGAAATCCATCATCTAATACCTTATGGAACAAATAATAATTAACACCAAACATAAGCGGAAGCATATATAAGCGATTTATCTTACCCGGTACAACTATTCTTCCGGTGTTCGGGTCATAGTATTCAAATTCGTCCGACTTGCGGGCGCCTGATATATACAGACTTGCGAATGCCTTAAACTCTTGGCTTATTCTTAGTGAATAGAACATACCAAAACCATAACCGTTCTCGGACAGTAATAGATGAAATCCAAGTGCTTTATTCAGACCTTGTTCGTCGATGCTGTTTCGCACAAGTTTATGCGGCGATTTAAAAATAAATACAGTATCAGGATTATACACGGGTGCAGATTCTCCTTTTACTTGTGCATTTAAAGTACCGGCAAATATGCCGCTAAAAATCAATATGATTAATAATAATTTTTTCATTCCGTTTTTACTTAACGATTTTGATTTACTTTCATTTCTTATTCATAACAATTTTATATGATTTATTGTTACAATACTGCTAAATATAATAATAAATAATACCCTAATTGTTCAATTTTTTTTGTAATTTTACAAGTTAGCTTTGGACTATTTTTGAAAGTTTATTTTAGCTTCAAATGTAAGAAGCAATACGGTATGAAGATTAGCTTACTTTTGGATATTATAGAAAAATTCTTGCCCCGAGAAACCGCTATGGAAGGCGATAGGCTCGGTTTGCAAGTACAGGCAGGCAATAGTGATGTCCGAAACTTGCTGATAACTATGGAGTTAAATGATGCTGTCGTAGAAGAAGCAATTAGTATTAATGCAGATTGCATCATTGCATTTCACCCTTTGATATTCCAACCGCTAACCCAAATAACAGATAGTGAACGTGTCGGGCGACTTTTATCTTTACTGATTAAGAACGGAATATCACTTATAACAATGCACACAACTTTTGACGCCTATAAATACGGAACAAGTCGGATTTTATGTGATAGATTGGGTATGGAGTACGAGACATTCCTTGTTCCTGACGAAAAATATCAAGGTTACGGAATGGGAGTGATTTGTTCACCGAAGGAAAAACTTAGTTTGTCCGAACTGCTTGAACGGCTTGCGAATGTTTGCCATTCGCCTATCAGATATTGCAACGGAAAATCGGACAGCGATATTGACAGAATAGCAATTGTAGGCGGCAGCGGCTCATCTTTTATTGATGATGCTTTGCAATCACAGGTTGATGCCTTTATAACAGCCGATGTTACTTATCATCAGTTTCATAGAGTTGCCGGTAAAATGGCATTGCTTGACCCGGGACATTATGAAATGGAGCAATTTGTTGCGAAAGGAATCTTTGATTTCCTTTCATCTAAAGTTGAACCTGATGTTAAATTAAACTTATCCGGTTCATACACAAATCCGGTTATTTATTATCCCGATTTGAATTATTCTGAAAAACAAAAAAATTATATTTTAAATAAATTTTAGGTGTTGTTAGCTATGGAATACCAATTAAACTATCTTGCTTCTCTGTCTTATCTCGACCTTCAACACGATGAATTGCAAGAAGAATACGGGGATTTACCTCGCAAAGTTGAAGAAGTCAGAATTAAGGCTAAGAAGCTGAAAGATTTGGTTGACGAAACAAAAACTATTATCAAGAACAACAAAAAATTTGCAAAAGAAGCAAAGGTTACTCTTGTTGAATTGAAAACAAAAGAGGAGAAACTTGCTAAACAGCAGTTTAAGGTTAAGAATAACAAAGAATTCGATGCCATTACACAAGAAATCGAATTTGTGCAGAACGAATATAAAAGAATTTCTGAAGAGTTAGCAACTAATGGACTCAAGGAAGAAAATTTAAAAGCTACGCTTGAAGAGCAAGATGCTAACTATAAAGAGGCAAAAGCAGAGTTGAAGGATTTGGAAAAAGAATTGAGCGAGATTTCCGAAGACCAGAATGACGAGGTTAAGAAAATATTGAAACTTCGTAATTCTTATGTAAAGAAGCTGACTACCGAAAATTCCGAGCTTTACAATCGTATTAGAGAATATTACGATGATGCTGTTGTATTGGTAAAGAGAAATAGTTGTACGGGTTGTTATAGCCAGATGCCGGCACAGAAGGTTGTCGAAATCAGAACACATCTCGACCAAATATATACTTGCGAACATTGCGGTAGAATTTTATATACCGATGATATTGAAATTGATAAAAAATTATTGAAATTATAGATTTTGTTCATTGAAATTATTACGGGGAAAGCAGGCAGTCGCATTTCGCATTAGCGGAATGAGGAAAGTCCGAACTCCATAGAACAATGCACTTCGTAACGCGAAGGCAGCGAGCGGTTTATGCAAAATTTATTTTTTGTGAACTGCAAGCTGACGGATAGCGCAGCAGAAAGCAAACCGCCAATCCGGGAAACTTTGTTTTCGTCAGGGAGGCAAGGGTGAAATGGTGTGTGTAAGAGACCACCGCATCTGTGGCGACACAGATGGCATGGCAAGCCCTGCATGGAGCAAGACCAAGTAAGAATATCGGCTTTAGCTATGGATTGTTCGTCCATCTTTTAGGAGAGATATTCGGGTAGGTTGCTTTAGGGTAATGGCGACATTGCTCACAGATAAATGACTGCCTCGGTCGTTATGTACGGCTAAGACAGAATTCGGCTTATCGCTTTCTCCGTTTTATTCTTAATTATTATTACTCATTCTTATAAGGATTTCTATTATGAAAAAACTGACAACATTGTTTATCTTTTTTATTCTGCTCGGTTCAATATCTTTTGGGCAGGTAAAAATCGCAGTTCTGCCTTTCCAAAATATGGACGGGCTATTGGATTATAATATTTATTCTTATAAATTGCAGGATTCCGTCTTCAAAGCCTTGCAGGCGTTGGACCCTGACGAAAAGTATTTTACTTTAATTCCACTCGAAGAGATTGAAGTTGCACTTGCGGATTTAAATCTTGACCCGACTAATCCTCAATATCCTAGCGATATGTGGAAAGCCGCCGAACAGCTTGGCGCTGTGGAGGTCGTAAGTGGTAATTTTAGTGTAGAAATGAAAAGATTTCTTATAAGTGCTTATGTCTATGATGTTGAAACAAAACTTCCGAATTTGGCACATCAAGCCAGAGATATTTTTAAGAAAGAAAAAGATATTTTGAAGGCTGTGAGGATTATTATCAAGCGGCTCAAACCAATTTTAATAAGTGAGTAAATTATTGATTGCGGCGGTTTTTTTGAACCGCCGTAATTTTTAGTAGCAGACATAATAAAATTAGTCATCAAAGATAATAAATTCCTGAACAATTTTCTTGTTAATATTTTATCTGCTTACTCCTTTGCTATTTTTTGTATTGCTTCAATCAAGCGGTCGAGGTCGTCAAGAGTTGTATAGACATTTGGCGTTACCCGAACGCCGTTGATTTTTTCCCATTTTATTCCAACTGTATAGAGCTTATATTTCGAGAATAATTTTGAACTAATCTCGCTCGCATCTATTCCGTCAATGGCAAAATTGAACAATCCGCAGGAATACTTGGGATTGTCCGAAGTGAAGAATGATATTCTATCTATATCCCTGACTGCATCAACCCAATAATCTTTGAGAAAGCGAAGACGCTTCTCCTTACGTTCCGAGCCGATTGCATTGTGAAAATTTATTGCTTCACCAATTGCCTGCTCTGACGGAAATGAACGTGTACCGAGATGTTCAAACTTTCTGATGTCTTCGGACTCCGGTTCTGCATTTGGGTATAGCGGTAATAGTTCTTTAATCTTTTCCTTTTTGACATAGAGCATACCGGTACCGAATGGGGCGCA